>Ga0209540_10001143_pt1 | contig 21133 bp, 21 predicted proteins | sample BarGraIncu01121A_FD_184501 | JGI IMG/M metagenome (GOLD analysis project Ga0209540, IMG submission 184501) | Arctic peat soil microbial communities from Barrow, Alaska - Barrow Graham LP Incubations 011-21A (SPAdes) (version 2) | ecosystem: Environmental > Terrestrial > Soil > Wetlands > Peat... | reverse complement strand
TTTACGTGAGCATTCATCATTCAACTATCGAAGTCCAGTGGAAATATGGAATTCCTCGGGAGTTTTATTGAGTGTTACTGCAGGAGGTCTGTGGACATGAACACTAACACATTACTTATTCTACTCAGGATAACTGCAACAGACCGACCCGATGCAATTATAGACGGTGTGTGCTTAGGTGAAAAGCGTTTGTTGGCCTGCTATCATTTATTTCTATTAACGAGAATAAAGACTTTTCGTTTTGATTTAACCACGGGCTTCTCAGTGGCTCTGGTCTTCTCCTGACTGCTTAATTAGATAGAGAATGCAATGATGTCAAAACCGTAAGGATAGTGTAAGCCTACGTACACTTTCAAATTTAACTCAATTCTCATGATATTGATTTAACTTATTTTTAACTTATTTATTTTTTATACTCTAAGCTATTCATATTCTACTACTACTAATAATCAAAGAAGTCCAACCTTTTTATTATCAGGCTTTCTTCTTTATTTCAGAGTTGTATATTTTCGTTAACAGGAAACAATCATTTCTTATCTTTCTCTCTGTGCTCTTTTCCCTAGCAAGTGTCTGTATACATACGCTTTGCAGACAGAGTAAGCGCTATTCCTGTAACCATATTTCCTGATTTGTTTTTCACAATGCAAACGATAGTAGGAAACATCTTCACAGCTCTTTCCAGTATGTCCTTCTTTGCTTGTCTGGGGTTTGTGATATCTTTTAACCTGAGTTCTTCGGGAATAGCGGTTCTCAGGTAGTTGATGATTTCACGGGAATTCATGAAGACTTCATTATTTCTAAGCTTCACATCTCTTTGAAGGTGCTCTGCCAGGGCGCAGGCTTTCAAGTCTAGTGTAGTATGAGGGATATAGAACTCTGTTATTTCCTCTTTAGTGGTCTTGTTCAATGGTTGCTCAATCCGGTATGAGAGTTCTTTTATCTGTTCTGGTATAGTGGGTTTGTGCTCCTCTTCAATGTCTAAATCAGCAAGATCATTATGGCCTAAGTCAGTTTCAACAACTGAAAGCCTTTTTAAAACTCTGAGTTCAGAAGTAGCCATATGGTAGTCAAAAACATCTTTCAATGATTCTCTGAAATCTATATCCTCATTGGCAAGAGCAATTACTAAACTTTTAATAACATTCTTGAATTCTGGATCACATAAAAGAGCCATGTAATTGGGAGTTATAGCAGGCGCAGAGGGCAGCACAGGAGAGGAAAGTACGGGGCTCATAGTATCACCTGTGAGAAAAGGGACGTCTTCAAGCTGTCAAATGTGGGGAAAATTATATCTGGTAAAAATGTGTAGTTATACATTGTGTAGTCTCCATTAATTTGGGGTATATGGGGCACTTGCTTTGGTTGGCTTTGGTGCTCCAATAATACTTATTCTGTTCTCGATACCGTTTATAATGTTTTGATTGTTAGCTCTTTTGTTGTCTTGTTATAACTTGCATGCAATTTTTGTTTATCCTTCCATTCAATTTCATCAGCTAATGCTTTTGGCACATTAATAACTCCTCTTGATTTTTCAGGAAAGTTGTACCACTTTACAGTATCTATAATTACGTTTTCTTCAGTTTCCATGTAAACACCAGATGACTTAAAAGAATATAAAAGTTCCTATTTTTATACACTATGCTTTAATTATGAATAATTTTATATACTTTTAGAGCATTTGCTCTAACATGGGAAAAATGAGTTTGTTAGAACGTTATTTTTTCGTATCGTTTACGACCACAGCCGAAGCTAACGAAGTGAAACAATGAAACATAACACAAAAAGAGTATTTTGGCTGTTACTATTCAGCATGGTATTGATTAACACAGCATCAGCAGCACCAATAAAACTGACTGACTTCACCGGCAATGATTCGAGTCCGGTTGACGGTGTCGGGGATGCGAAACCGCTTATGGTTGAAGTTGTTGCCATCCTTGTGGGTTTTTTTGTGCTGACTTGTATAATTGCAGTATTCGCTTCTGGTTCGACTGCAAATGTAGGAAATATTCTGCATGATGTCACAATTAGAAGTCGCGGGATTCTGGGAGTCGTTACAGTGCTGGGAATTGTATTCGTAGTAATAATAACGCTGGTTTTGTTTTTCCATCTGTACAACAAATACCTCGATGGAATGTGAGAGTGTGAGATACTTACAGGCTTACATTACGCACTGGGGCCAGGTCGCTGTAATCAACCCGTTTGAATGCCTTGGGAGGATTACCGGATGTTTTCCAGATTGTCCCGCAAAAAAGTGTTTCTTCCGGCAAGTTTGATCTTGATTTTTGCCCTAACCCTTTTTTTTATGTGTGTGCCAGGAGTGGCGGGAGCACTTGAATTAACTGTGTCGCCCACTGGATCAAACAACGATCAAATCGTAATAAACAATGCTCTCGAAACGGTTTCTAATTCCGGAGGTGGAAAAGTGTCTCTGACATCTGGGACTTATCAACTAACTGAAAAAATCATAATGAAAAGTGGTATACATTTACAGGGGGAAAGTGCGGCGAATACAATTCTCCGAGCTGGACCAAACACAGGAGGCTCGGTTTCCGGTAAAACGTCAGATGGGTGGATATACTGCTCAGGACTGACAAACATCGAGATAAGCAACCTTGCATTCACAAGCACAGCAAGCGGAACAAGTGATGGTGGACTCGGAGAGACTAGAAATTGTATTCTCTTGCGCGGCTGTAGCAACGTCAAGATTCATGATAATCAAGTCATCAAATACGTCTATAACGACTTTGTAAAGTGCCATGCCGGGGATAATATACAAGTGTACAATAATTCTGGGCAGTGGGGGCACGATTTCGTAGAGTTTCTGTCTGAAACGAAGAATAGTAGGGCTTGTAATAATAACATTGTAGTCCAGACAAATACCGGAATACGCTGCGACGGCGCAAGCAACATTGAACTCGATCACAATACACTGACGGGGGCCGGAGGTACTGGCTGGTGTTTATTTGAGATGGAAAACGAACTGTCGAACATCAATATCCATCACAATATAATGCATGATTATCATGGGTCATCCAATAGTTATGCTGTTGGTCCGGTGACCGTTTCTGGTTCGGTCAGTGTCAATAATAATGTTCTGTGGGATGTTGGAGCGATTGCGTACGGCACAACTAAGGATAATAATATCGACCCATCAGACCGCAGTATTTCATCGTGGGTAGCAAAAGGATATGGTGCGGGGTCATCTGGTACTGCAGCCCCGTCCCTCATACCTCCTGCTGTACCGCAAGTTGTGTCCACCCCAACCATAGTAACCACTCCCTCGCCCGAGCCCGCCGGCGGTACAATGGTTTATCCGACTGGTTCAAATTCAGATCAAACTGTAATAAATAACGCGCTTGAAGCTGTTCATAATTCCGGAGGTGGGAAAGTATACCTGAACGCTGGGACTTATACGATTGATAATACAGTCGTCATTTGGTCAAATACCATTTTAACGGGTTCGCCGAATGCCGTTATTTTGGTTTCGCCTTCCTCATCGCAGTGGTTTACAGGGTCCACCGGAATTATAAGCTGTAAAGAATCAGTGAAAAACGTTGAGATTTCAGGTTTTCAGATAAACGGAAACTTAGGGGCTCTGCCTGCTAGTTATGCAAATACCCCAGGTCATGACAAAGATGCTGAGCGATGTATAATCCTGCATGGTAACTCAGGAGACTACGCGGAGAACATAAAAATACATGACATGAGACTCTATGACTCGTTCAGCGATGGCGCTTATATTTACTACGCAAAAAACGTCAAAGTCTATAATAATTTCATCTCAAATACGCAACATGAAGGTGTGTTTTGGTCTGTTGTTATAGGTGGAGAGATTTATAATAATAAAATTGCAGGAATAACAAGCGATTGCATAAGGCTTGATAACTCAATTAACTGTAAAGTTTATGATAATGTTTTGTTTTCATATGATGGAACCAATACCAACGGAGCTTATAAACATGGTGAAAATGGCCTGCAAGTAGGAAACGCAGGCTCCTCTCATGGTTACGATGCTAGCAATAAACCAACAGTAACATCCAATATTGAGATTTTTAATAACATATTCGCAAACAATGGTTTACAAGCAATCATGCTAGGCTCGGGCTCGGGCAATAACGTTTATGTTCATAATAATAAATTTATTGGAGTCACCGAACTTAAAACAATGGGAATATCTGTTCAGGGAATATCTTATAATAATCCTCCAACAGTCGAAATGTCAGAGAATGTCTTCGGATCTATCCTTGATATTCTGTCCATGGATGTAAAAACATCGCAGTACCACGAACAGACAAAAGAAAACATATCGTTAGTACATGAAAACGCCACAAAAAACATTGATATTAATCACTTAATCAGTCCCATCATGTTACTATTTTCGGGGATCGTTGGCGTTTTCGCTATTGCAATCTTTTTCATTCTGAGGGTGATAATATGAACCTAGCAACCATGCTGCTGATACTGATTTTAATGTGGGTTGCTCCATTCCTGATTATTCCTGCACTAACATTGTTAGCATTGGCAGCATTCGTTTGGCTCTTGATGCAGATATCGGTACTGTTATTCCAGGGAGCTTTAGTACTTACAGCATTCGCAATAAAAAAATGTGGATTGTACAGGGAAGACAGGCAGGCAACGCAGGCAGGACAACTAATGCTTGCTGAACCGGTGGAACCGATTGAGGAGCCTAAAACATGAAGTTGTTCTATATTGCTCTCATTTTTGCAGTGCTTCTGTCTCCATTTTCAGCAGCAGGTGCAGAAATCGTGGGTAATTTCTCAAATCCAGTACCACTGAGAACAGTATCACTCGCGGAAGCAAGGGTAAATGAGACTCGGGAAACAGCCAGTGGCTCAACAAACGTGGAAAAAACGGAATCAGGTTCATGGTTCGATGAAAAAATCAACGAAACAACAACCGTTTTGACAGTTAGCGTTACAAACGGTATTAAAGCATTCTTTGTGGATATCGCAGATAGTATTTTCAATATCGGGGGAGGTACAAACGAAACAGAAGCCGTGAAAAACCAGTATGGATATGCCGTTGGATCTGTATTTAAAATTGCGACTTATGAAAATGATCCATACCAAAGTCCTATCGTAAAGGCCATGAGAGATAGAACAGCCGTCATTGGCGTTTTTATTTTCATTCTGTATATTTTCTATGGCGCTGCGTGTGTCAATCTGTCATGCGGGGGGATGGGGCTGTTTGAGCGTGTCCAGTACATGGTTACCAAGACTCCGATCGATGAATATAAAACAACTTTGATTATTGCATTCGGCGCTATATTTTTCATTCATTACATTTTCAGATTCATTTTGCTGTTCAACCAGGCAGTCACTACAGAGACGATGTACAGCGTTTTAGACGCAATTCCTTTATCGCTCGACAATTGGGTGATGTATCTGGCTATGTCGGTTTGCTACGGACTTGAATCTGTATTTTTCATGATCCGAATAATTATGATGGATTTGATAGCAGGATCAGACATCCTTTTGGGAGCTTTGTTTGCGTTTTCTTTTACCCGTGGGCTGGCAATTGAGACTGTGAAATATTTTGCAAAAATAACATTACTCCAATTCATAATCGTACTGTTGACCACATTTGGTGTTTTGATAATAGAGTCACTACCGGCCTGGAAACCGCTCGGGTATCTGTGCTTAATGTTAATTTTGGTTATCGTGAGCGGTGGTATCGTGTTCGGATTTAAATCGATTTTCAGTGCATCTAAAACAGTTATATCTAGGAGGTTAAAATGACTTCTACCAGTCCACAGACGGGATTGAGTACATACTCCGCTAATGCCCCTAAGACTCTTAGAAAAATCAAGGACAAGGCTTACGGAGGTGTTACACTCAAGTCCTTCGGGATGGCGGTTATATGGGTTTTTGTGTCAACTGTGTTCATTCTTCCACTGGCTTTCTTTGAGTCGTGGGTGGTCGAATGCTTTGTTATTGCTCTCCTTATCGCTTGGTGGGCTCTGTATGTGAAGTTTGTAGCCACAGAAAACAAGTTAGAAGAGTCCTTTCTTTTCCTGAAATTCTTCTTTGATAAATATTCGGGTCTGCATACAATAGCAAAATACGATATGAAAATCAGCTTCTTGGAAGATGTTTTCCCACTTGTTAATATCCACACTGGCGGGCTCATTGAATTTAAAAATAAGACATTTGGAATTCTCATCAAGTTCTTTCCCGAAAGAGTCAATGAAGAGGACATTGAAACATTCGGCATGAAGATGCAAGAAGTGATCGATGGACTCGCCGGTGACACTACTATTAAATTCATCGCATCGAGTAAGCACGACATCAGGAAGCCCATTTTAGACCGGTTATTAGAGGCTATGAACAAGAAGAACACAAGCCCGAAGATCTACGAGTACCTTCACAGCCTATACGAGATGATCGAGAACAAAAAGCAGGAAAACATTGAATGGAGTTTCTTTATCTTTTTCGGGCTTGGAAAGTTCGATAACCTGCAAGATGCCAATGATCAAATGGATTCGGAATACCCAGGCCTGGTCGATTCTCTCAAAGAATCTGGCATTAATGTGTTGAAACTTACAGATAGAGTGGCGATCGCTAAAGAATACCGTCAAATGGTTTTACCGGTGGTATTGTAATGACTTTCATATCTAAAGTAAAAGCTACATTTGGAAACTTCAAGTACAGGGTAGAGAACGCAAAGATCAATACTCAAAACAAACTCTGGTGGGATAATTATTCCCGCTTAATTTCTCCTGATAAAATAGAAGTATATGAGGACTATCTGAAAATTGATAATACCCTTGTAGAATGTATCATAGTGGGGCTTCCGCAATTATCAACAGATGGATACCCTAACTCATTGAAGCCCGATTTCATCGAAAAACTTATGAATGTAAGCCTAAAGGGAGTTGTTATATCAATCAGCTTTGGGCTTGTGCCTATTCCTTCTCACGAGGCTCAACAGATGCTCGAGGATGCAATCTTTAGAAACATGGTTAACCAGAAGAGCTCACAAAAAGACAATCCGCTGGGGATGACGTCAATCGTGCAACAGTTAGACGCCAGAGACATATCAACCGCAATTGAAACATTACACGATAACAAAGAAAAGTATTTCCATACCGCAAATATAATAACGATCTGGGCTGAGGACGAAAGAGCTATGAGGATGGCTAAAAGTCATGTTAAGGTTGTCATGAATTCTCATCGAGTATATGGCTCTTTCCCGTCTCGAAAGATGTTGGAAACATTCATTGCAGCACAGGCTTACCCAAAATATGAAGAGTTCACTTTCATTGAGATGCTGAGTTCTCTTGCTGGTCTTCTGTGTCCTACTAGAAACCCGAACAGCAGCCTTACAAATGATTTCAGTGGCTTGTATATGGGCGATGATAGGAGAACAGGCAAGGAGATTGTGGTAAACTTTGATAGGCTAGCAGCAAAACATATGTGTCTATTTGGAAATAGTGGTTCAGGGAAAACTTTTGCAATTTTGTTAATACTTGCTAGACTGTATGTGTCCGGCCGCAAAGTTGTTTATCTCACAGTCAAAGAAGACGATGGAACCAAATACATCAGTATGGCGAATCATTTCAAACCCGATGCGTGTATCATTAATGTTGGACCAGGGGGAAAGAATATCAACCCGCTTCAAATAATGCATACAGGCAACGGATTGACATCATTGGAAGCTTCGGCTGTATATGATTACCACAAGAGTCTGGTATACAACTTTTTTAAAATGTGGTTCAAAGATTCCTTTAGTCCTAATATGGAAAGCTACCTGAACAAGTCGCTTAACATGGCTTACGGAAGGGCTCATATATTCAGAGATCAACCGGGGTCATGGAAACAACAATTTCCTGTAATGAATGATTTGATTCAAGTTTGGCATGATGATGCGGATCTACGTGAAGAGGACAGGGAGAGCGCACTTGCACTCATTAGAAAAACCTACGCGTTTGAAGATACATTGTCTTACATAAATATGCAGACTGACATTGATTTATCGAAAGGCTTTACCGTGATTGATTTGGTGAAAGTTCCAAAGATGATTCGAGAAGCGATGAACGCCTTAGTCACTGGTATGCTAGCGACCTACTTTAACACAAAATCAGACCATGGGACGACAATAGCTATTGATGAGGGTGGGGCGTTTCTCCGTGATCCACAGCTCGCCGAGATGGTGTTACAGGTATTGACACAAGGCCGGAGTTATGATATTGGTTTACTGTTTGCTACTCAAAACTGTTCTGATCTAGAAAAAGCAAAACTAAGTCAGGAATTTATGACCAACACACCAGTTAAAATTGTACTTGGGTGTGATCTGGATAAAAAATCAATTGGATACATCAAGGACTTCCTGCTTTTGAATGACACAGCGACTAAAGACCTATACACAGATGCCAAAGGACAAGGAATAATCAAAATTGGTGATACTCACGCAGCAATCCACTTTATTGCATCAGATGAAGAGTATCAAATAATCAAGGGAGTGAAGAGAGGCCCCGGACCAGAAGCAAAAACCGAACAAACGGAACGGGCGGCCGAGTGTAAAATTAAAGAGGCGTTTATTAACATTGTAAAAGAGCATAAAATTCTTTTCACTGACTGGTTAGAAGGAGATAATCCAGAGCATATGCTTCAAATGATGGGCTATAAAACGTACACCCCCCAGAATGTAGTAGGACGCGGAAACGTTAGGTGCTGGATTCATGGCGATATCGTGAAAGAAAATGGAAATATCCTAAACCAGACAGAGGATCACTACTGTACTGTCGCTCAGTGGGCCGGCGTTATAATGGATGCTGGTTTTGAAAACGTTGTAATCCATCACTCAGATGATGTAGATGTATCCGCAGAAAGGCACGGAAAAACGTACGGATTTGAATACGAACATGCCGGAAGCCACGATAAACTGGAACTCATCGAGAAAAAACGCCGAGCGATGCGGTTATACGATAAGGTCCTTTTCATTGGGTCAACAGCAAACGAAGAACAGCTAATCGAGGCAGTCGGTGGTGAATATGTGCGAAGAAGAGGCGCCAGACTGAAACGATGGTTGAGCGACGAAACGGCATCGGTAGAATCCGAGGGCTCACAATCCGAAACCCGGGAAACTAACAGATTATTAACCGAGTGTGAGACAATCGAGGTTATCTAAAACCTCCGTCTCTTTGGACACTACATATATATCAATATATTACATTTTTTTATTTACCTGGCTGTGCATACGGTGCTCAATCGTTTCTCGCCTGGCCTGGGACTATATTATGTAGGACAGCCGGCGAAAGGAGGAGGGGTATTAGTTTTTGTATTCATTTGTCTATGGATCCCTATAATTGGCTGGTTAATGATCCCCGCATTCTGGCTATGGGGCGCGATAGATGCTTATAACACGGCCACTAGGGCCAATGCCAATGAATAACAGTGAAAAAATACATCAATGCAAAAAAAGAGGGTAAAACATGGCGAAAGATACACCAACACAGCAGACATTGATTTTAATTATCAGTTGGATACTCGGATCACTTTGCTTATTATTATCTATACTTTTTATTAGTTACGGATATATTACGTCAGCATTCTTTATGTTTTTAGCGGCTGTCATGTCGCTACCACCGACCGCAAATATGGTGATGAGCAAAGTCAACTATTCTTTATCTGACACACTTAGATTTATGATTGTTACTAATCTGTCAATATTGTCCGGAACCGCGATATCACTGGGGGCGCCATGAAACGAAACAGCATAAGAATAAAAGGAAAGTGAAAAAATATATCAATACAAAAAATGAGGGTAAAACATGGAAATAGAGAAAAAAGATAAACAAACCCCGATGACATGGGTTTTAATTATCCGTTGGATAAACGTGCCACTGTTCTTATTAATTTCTATATATATGCTTAGTTCCGGACGCATTACGTCAGCATTCTTTATGTTTTTAGCTGCGGTTATGTCGCTACCACCGACCGCAAATATGGTGAAGAGCAAAGTCAACTATTCTTTATCTGACACACTGCAAGGTGTTATTGTTCTTGTTCTAGTAATATTGTCCGCCGCCGCGATACCAACGGACTATGCGATTTAACTGATATAATAGTCAAAAAGAAGGAAGCCAGGATAAATTTTAAGATCCTTTTACGCAAAAAACGCTATCAGATAAAGACATTATTAAAAAAGCTATACATTAGTACTGACTTTTCTAGATATTACGATCAAGCCCACGAGTCTACCTCAAACGTGGGCTCAAACGCAAGAAAACTAAAACGCAAGAAAACTAATTAGTACACAAACGCTAATTATTAAACAGTTTTTCCCATTGATAAAACTTTCGTTGGTGTCCTGTGAACTACCTCTCAGCTAAAGACTTAGGGGTTTACGCCACCCTTTCTAATCGAAAAAAAATACTATGCAATATAAGAAATATTGCTTGTTTGCTTGGCAGACGATGCTCAGGCAGGACCTTTCGGTTCTTGATCATCGAGATAGTCCCATTTTCCGCCTCTTTTTTCAAATTTGTATTGAAGGTCGTCAAGTTTAAGGTTCTCAACGTTAATAAATTTCGTGTCCTTTATAAAAATAGGCGCAACGTTGGTTTTTTCATAGTATTTTTTTAATTGGTTGAGTTGTCCATCTGAAACAACGTTATTCATTTTTTGTATGTACTCTATTTCGTCTTTCATGGATTTTCTAGAGTCTCCCTTTCTTTTCATAATCTCGAGGTATATACAGCTTTTAAATGCCACATCCGCGCCTAGAGCACTTTTTACGAAGACACCCGGCACATCATCGATTACAAAAATATGTGCGTGAGGACCTCCATCCGAGATTTCCGACAGATCCGAAAAATTTCTATACATATCGTATTCAGGGGTAATACACAATGTGAAAAATGATGTTGACATTTTTAGTTTTGTCCTCAAGTCTTCTCTTATAGGCGCAATATATTGTTTTACTGCGTCAATTTCCTTAAACTCGGGCTTGATAAAATGAGCTAGAGCCTTGATGAGGGCATCCAATACAATATTTAGAGCAAAATCACTACTCTGTAAAAGTTCTACGAATTCTGGGAACTTTTTGATTATATTCTCTAAGTTTTTAGGAGTTTTAACATCGTAAAATTTAAATTTACCTTCTTTTGGGTTTTTAACACTTTCAATGCATCCATCTTTAACAAGTTTATGTAAGTGTTTGTTTGTTGTCGATCTGTCAAATTCTCCGGACTTCTTATTTTCTCCATACTTATCTTGTAAATTTCTCCTAACTTCCGGCTCATTGACAGGATTATCCGAAGTTAAAATATGCTCAAGAATGCTCCTTCTCGTTTCGTCCCATTTAAAGTGGTGTCTGAGTTCCGCGCTCATATCATGTAATATGAACTTATTGTATAAATAATGTGCGCGAATCTTTCTCGTTATTTGCGCATGTTATGAAAGAGTCTACAGTATACGAAAAAATACAGTATTTTGTAATTAATAGGCAAATGCACCAAGAGATCTATTTAAATACTTATAACACCGTATACTCTGCATGAAAGTAAATTTCGGCCTTAGGCGTTTACAAAAATCAGGCACGAGTTTTGTACTCCCAATTCCTCCAGCATGGATAAACTCCGTAGGAGCAGGAAAAGGCGCAGCGTTTAATGTGGAAATGCAGGAAGATAATTCGCTTAGAATCATTCCAAAGTGAACTAAAAAAGAGAATAATGGAAGCACAAGGGGAAGAATCAACTCAACCCAAAGTGCAGCGGAACATTCGGATAGCTCGTAGGTCACAAACCTTAGTTGACACTAAGCTTCTAAGGTATATGAAACTATCCAAATGTTCCTCTTGCCCCTGATTCTCGTTTTTACTTGAATTCAAGAGGAAAAATGAACAAACACAAACAAAAAACCCCTAGAAACTTTTCTAGTTTCGACTCGATAGACTACGACAGCAGCCCTGAGCCCCCGTGTCTTCAGGACAGATACTTCCGCTCTGACGATGGCTCATTAACGCCCACGGGGTATAGGAGGACAGCTTAATGCAATCTTCTTCTTTATTTTTTTGTGACTACATTATAGGTTCGCCTGATTGTGAAACCTGCCCACTCTTAAATAACTGTCCAAAGAGAGGAAAAATCATGGCAGAACTTGAAAAAGTCGCCCGAGTTTTTATAAAACCCTGTAAAAGGCAACCATCGACCTGTAGTATCAAGCTATGTTCAGAATGCTGCGCCATACGTGAAGACAACAATTTATTTTTTATAGCTATCAGGAAGGCGGTTTGAGGTGACTTTTGAAATTCATACCAACACCGCTGAGTTCTTAAAATTTAATGAACTCCTTATTAAAAATGCGCCTGAAGGTTACGAGCCCTTTTTCTTTGCATTAGTCCCTAACTCTAAAGATCCAATAAGGGAAGGAAAGTATGACCCCATACTGGCAGGGAGTTGGCTCAAAAGAAAACTATCAGCCGAGGGAGCTCATAGCCTTCTTGAAAAAGGATACAACATAGCCATAGCAGCATTAGCTAAAGACCAACTATGTATCGTGGACGTGGATGACATTGAGTTAGTAGGCTCAATCAAATCCACATTAGTTGTGCAATCGAAAAAAAGAATAGGACGGCACAATTTCTTTTTTACCATTGATGAGTCAACATATGAAAAAGAAGATGCCGATCTCATTGACAGTGCCAAGCATAACATTGATACAGATACAGCAGGAGAAGTCCGAGCCAACAATGAATATGTGGTAGCTGCAGGTTCGTTTGTAGAATGTACCGAAGAAGAAATATTGAAAATCCCTGAAGAAGACAGAGTCAATGCTGGAAAATACACTCTATTTGCGGAAAATGATGTGTCCTATATTACATACGAAGAGCTCCCAGATGTTTATAAACAAAAGCACGAAAGCGAAACATTAGCCGAAATAGAATATAGAGTAGAAAAGGAAAATCAAAAAGAAATAAACGAAAACAACGAAAACAACGAAGATTCAAAGAATAAAAGTAATTTGTGGACTCTAACCATACAAGGACTTACGAAAATCAAAAACAAACCTACAAAGCGCTTTCCAATGTTTCCAGACTTCCATGAAGATCAATCTAAAACCGGAGGGAACGCCAGCATTTCAGCGGGTTTGCTGCATTGTTGGAGGCATCACGTCAGCCACAGTGCCTTTACTTTTCTTGCTGTAAAAGCAGAGCTTTATACTTGCAATGATGCAGGCAGAAAATTCAAAGGGCATAGGTTCGGGGCCACTAAAACTCCAGAGAATGTCTATAAAGTATGGCTCTATGCCAAAAAACAAGGGATTATTCCAGATAATGACCCAGCGCCGGCTAAAGCGTTGGAATATGCTGCTATATCTCTTTTCAACCTGTGTTCAAAAGCAGATTTAACTGATAGTTGGAGACTGCCGCCTGATATCTATAATAAAACATTAGACCTGATAAAAGCTTCAGGAATCAACCCAGGAAGAGTGCCTTTTAATAAAAAAAGTGGAATGCGTAAAGCTGCAAAAAAACTATTAAGTGGACTTTCTGTTACTGAAATTGTTGATGGTTTGCAAGAAGAAGTTCCGATTTATTTTGATAATGGCAAGAACTTCTGGATGTGGAATCAAGATCTAAATGTTTACGAGAGAATAGATGAAACTGAAATTATGGTTCAGATTACAGAACACTTGGATCTAACAATTTATAGCAAAGATTTCAAAAATCAAATTCTAGAGGGCATTAGGCAAACAGGACGATTAAGAAGAGTTAAACCCACAAATAGTGGATGGATTCAGTTTAAAAATGGAGTCTTTGATCTAGAGACAAATCGAGTTTTTGAAGCTTCTCCGGATAACTTTTTTGTATCACAAATCCCGCATAAACTAGGTGACTCTGAAGAAACGCCAATACTTGATAAGCTGTTTGAAGAGTGGCAGCCAGATAAAGCAGAGCTATTGAAAGAAATCTGCGCATACTGCTTAGTTGATGACTATCCTATTCAAAGAATCTTCGCACTTATAGGCCCAGGGGGGAACGGTAAAGGCCAGTTCATGAAGTTTATCAAACGATTACTAGGGTTTGATAACGTTGTTGGAACTGATCTAGATAGACTTTCAGACTCAAGATTCGAAGCTTCAAAGCTCTACAAGAAGAAGGCTGCCTTTGTTGGGGAAACCAACTATACGCTGTCTAAGACCAGTATGCTGAAGTTGCTCACAGGTGGAGATACAATTTCAGGAGAGTTCAAAGGCAGAGATCCCTTTGATTTTGTTAATACGGCAAAAATTATAATCGCTACCAATGGGCTGCCTGTCACTACTGATCGTTCTGAAGGATTCTATAGAAGATGGTGCCTAATCGAATTCAAAAATAAGTTTTGTGATGGAAAAGACATAATTGATACTGTACCTGAAATTGAATACCAAAATTTCTGTAGAAAAGCTGTTTGTCTGATCAAAAATATCCTGGAGAGTGGAAAACTCCAAGAACCAGATATACAGGGCAGAAAAGAACAGTACGAAAAGCTCTCAAACCCTATCCAGGCTTTCCTTAATGATGAGTGCAAGCTATCAGAAGATGCATATGTTCCTATTTGGTACCTGTATGAACAATATAACTTATATCGAGAAATTAAAGGTCATAGGCATATTCTGCAAAATGAGTTTTCAAAAATTGTTGGAAGTATGGGCTACATTAAAAAACAACAATGGTACAACAACGAAGATATAGCCACTTACAAAAAAAATCGAGAGATGACAAAGGGGTCAAGCTGGTGGGTCTTCGAGGGGATAGATGTAAATCCTAAACTAATAACTGAAAATTCTAGCACAAATGCTAGAACTGAAAAAGAGTCAGATGATGTTGAAAAAGACCTGAAATACGCAGATTCTAGCGTGTCTAGCTCGAAAACTCACTCTACCCCCTATATAGAGCCTGACCCTATTTTACCACTAGACTTGCTAGAAAATGAAGAAAAGGGATATCAAGAGGATGATTTTGAACTGTCTAAAGTGCGTGCTAGAAATGCTAGAATTTATGAAAATACTGAAAATCCTGTGAGTGCCTTTTCCCCTGATTCTAAGGTAGTTTCGGTACAAGTTGCTAAGAATATTCTTAAAGAAGGTGGTTATTAGTGCCTCCGCTCTTTTTAGATATTGAGACTACAGGTTTAGATCCATTGACCTGTGAACTTGTGACTCTGCAACTCATGACCGCTTCAGGTGATGTACTAATTATCAAGGACCCTGATACTTTAGAGGATATAAAACAGGAGCTTGAAACTAGTTTAGTCGTTGGGCATGCCATAGAGTTTGACTCTAAATTCTTAAAATACCATTATGGAATTACACTTTACAATGTGTATGACACCTATCTTGTAGAAATCGCTTTATCAGGTGGCAGACTTGCCCGAAGAAAAGGTGCATCTCTTAAAGATCTGGCATTCAAGTACTGCGGTGTTACTCTTGACAAGTCTGAACAACTCGGATTTAAGAAAGGTGAACCATTAACAGCCGAGCAAGAACAGTATGTACTTAACGACTTGAAATATCTGCCAGGGATAATGACGCAGCAGCAGGCTAAAATCAAGTTACTTGGGCTTGAGAATATTGTCAACATTGAAATGAGATGCATTCCTGCGGTTGTGTGGTTAGAGCTTTCTGGTCTCCATGTGGACCTTGAGAAGTTAGAAGAGATCAACGCTGCGATACAACAGCAATATCAAGAAACTGAAGCTTTCCTTCAAAAAGAACTGGTGACTTACGGAAAGCAACATCAGTTAGATGGCTCACTCGTCTCAAATGGGTTGAATCTCAGCAGTCCTGAACAGCTAAAACAGGCTCTAAGAAATAAAGGATATGATATTGACAAAACAGATAAAAAAGCTCGAGCAGAGTTCGCTCATGATCCCATATTTAAAAATCTAGATGACTTTAAAGAAGCCGATACATTACTTAAAATGTTCATAAAACCTCTTCCTGGCTTCATTAATCTCAACACAGAGAGAGTTTACCCTGATTTTTGGCAGTATGGAGCTAAATCTGGAAGGTTTACCTGTGGGAAACCTAACTTACAGCAGCAGCCGAGTAGGTTTAAAGATTGGCGAAAGATTTTCACTGCCGAGCCTGGAAATAAACTTGTAGCTGCCGACTACAGCCAAATTGAGTTAAGAATTATAGGACAACTTGCTCTAGATAAGAAATATATCCATGCTTATAGAGAAGGTCTGGACCTACACAAAAATACAGCAGCAGTCATGTTTAAAGTGCCTGTGGGTCAGGTCACTGAGCAACAAAGAGGGGTAGCAAAATCAATCAACTTTGGGTTAAACTATGGTATGGGCAAGCGATCTTTAACAGAGAAGTTAAAATCAGAAACAGGTATTGATTACACAGAAGACGAGGTGGGCAGGCTTGTTGAAGATTTCAAAAGCTTATATTCTGAGGTCACAAATTACCTTAAAAAAGTAAGTGAAAAAGGCTTTAATAGGCTTGAAATCAGGACAGAAGCAGGCAGGCTTTTCAAGTTCGATAAGCCTTCGACTGATACAGAAGAGAAATATAACTCAGAAAAAGGAACCATAGAGCGCGAATGCAAGAACCTTCCGGTTCAGGGTCTTTGTGCTGACATGCTAAAAATTGCCATGGCTAGTTTCTTCCTGATCCTTGAGCCTAGGGGGGTTAAGCTTGTTAACTGCATTCATGATGAATTAGTTTTTGAATGTAATGCAGAGGAAGCAGAAGAGATAGGTCAAATCATAAAAGCAGAAATGGAAAGCGCAGGAAGCTTATTCCTGAAAGATCTGCCTTGCCTGGTTGAAGTCACAATAGCCGACTTCTGGAAGAAGGAGTGAGCAAAAATGCACACTTACCCCCCTATAACTCAGCAGGTAGACACTGATAAGAATCAGGAAACCGCCCTATTCCTTCTTCAAACCATTAAAAGACCTGGTATCGAGAGTCTGATAGATTATTTGTGTGATTCTGATTACTTTATTGCACCTGCAAGTACCAAATATCACAACTCTTTCGAAGGTGGACTATGCCAGCATTCTCTTAATGTCACAAGAGAGTTCTCCAAAGAAAACGCGAAATGGGAGAAACCAATACCGCGAAATTCTGTAATTCTATGTGGACTCTTACATGACCTTTGCAAAGTTGGGGCGTATGCTGAAACAACCCGCGGATATGAGAAAGTAAAGGATCTACCAAAAGGACACGCCCGGTTATCAATTTCGAGGGCGACTAAATTTATCGAACTAACACCGGTCGAACTGAATATTATTCTATACCATATGGGATTATTCGGAGCATACCTCGACCACGAATTTACCGCATGGGCGCTGCATAAAGCAATAATTGGGACTCCGCAGGTTCAAGCGTTCGCCGCTGTTGATATGGCAGATTCTAAAAGAAAAACAGGCACAAGTAAAAGCAGTTCACAAGGAAGTCAACTCTCACATCTAATGTAAGACAAAAACCACTAAAAAGTATTCTATTTTAGCGTGGAGACGGCAGCCAGTATTTTTTGCAACGTTTCATCTATTACTTTTCATGGCTATATATAGTCAAATGGGGTCTAACTTCCTAGAAACAGTATCAATTAACTAAGAAAACTAAAAAAATGAAAATCCTTTTATTCTCCTGATAACTATAATATATCAGACAATAAAGAAGGAAAACCAATAAAATACATCGGAAATTAGACAATTCGAGGCAAAAATGACAGGACGAAAAAGTAAACTCACCGAAGAATTAACCCAAGTTGTTTGTGAAAATATAGAGCTCGGACTCTCCTATAATCTCACCTGCCAAGCTGCCGGCATCTCCTTTCAGATTTTTAATGATTGGATGAAGGCAGGCGCAGCAGGTAAAGAAAAGAGATTTTGCGATTTTTATGATAAAGTCAGAGCTTCTGAAGCTACCTGTGCTAAAAAATGTTTAGAGCGCATCAGAGCAGCAGCCGAGCGGGGTAGTCTTGCAGGGGATATGTGGTTGTTAGAGAGGCGCTACGCAGCAGACTACGGCCGAAAAGATCACATAAACATGAAAGCACAAACGGAGGCCTTGAATTGCAATGTTGATATCGGAGCAAATGAAATTGAAGCGAAACGATCCGCGTTACTCACTCGATTACTTAAGGACATTGAAGCCGAGCCTGCTGAAGACGATTATAGCGAATCGTTCAGTCTCTGAATTGGAACTAATTGAAAAAGATTGGTTATTCCTTGCTAGAGAAGAGCAACTTCCTCCGGATGAATGGGGTACTGTTGGTTGTTTCATGTGGGATATACGAAGCGGGCGCGGGTGGGGCAAAACAAGGACAGCGGCAGAAACATTTATTCACGCTGTGCAATATGGCGACTTCAAATATCCTAATCTTGTTGGTGCGACAGCTGACGAAGTTCGAGATGTGATGATTTGCGGTGAATCTGGTATTCTCGCATGTGCTCAAAAAGATTTCTTTCCTGAGTTTATACCTTCTTTAAAAAAGCTCATTTGGCCTAATGGTGTTGTTTCACATATCTACTATGGTAGTGAGCCAGACAAAGCCAGAGGCCCTCAATCTGACTTTCTTTGGTGTGATGAATTAAGTAAATGGCAGTTTGCCGAAGAAACCTTTGACAACTTATTATTAGGTCTTAGGTTGGGTCAGAATCCGTTATGTATTGTAACCTCAACTCCCAGACCAACACGTTTCTTAATGGACCTGGAAAAACGTACTGATAAGAGAGGAAGGCCTTCCACTGTAACCACACGAGGCAGAACTCAGGACAATTTCAAAAACCTGTCACCTGTTTTCATCTCAACTATTATCAGTAAATATCAAGGCACTCGATTAGGCCGTCAAGAGTTAGAAGGCGAATTTTTAAGTGACAATCCAGAAGCCCTTTGGAAAAGGAAAGATATAGATGATAACCGGGTTACCTCAATTCCTCAACTTGTTTATGTTGTCGTTGGCGTGGACCCTGCAGTAACTTCAAAGGAAGGATCAGACGACACCGGCATAATTGTTACAGGCAAGGGGGCGAATGGTCACGGTTATGTTTTAGGGGATTACACAGTACATGACAGTCCAAAAAAATGGGCTGAAGCTGCTATTACTGCTTACAACCTGCACAAAGCTAATACGATTGTAGGAGAGGTAAACAACGGCGGCGACCTGGTAGAGATGAATATTAAAACGGTTAACTCCATGATTCCTTTTGAGTCCGTGCGAGCTTCTAGAGGTAAAGCGGTCCGGGCTGAACCCATAAGTGCACTTTATGAACAGGGGCGTATTCACCATTTTGGAACCTTTCCAGAACTCGAAGATCAAATGGCCGAATGGGTCCCAGGCTCGGGGAAGTCACCGGACCGCGTCGATGCACTAACATGGAGCCTTTCGTCTCTTGAATTAAATAATGATAGTTACACCCCCTCCGTTAAAGGTTACGGGATAGTCGGCTATAGTTATAATAGCAAACCGAGACCTGGGGAGATTTTGTATGATGACTTTCCCGACTATTGAGAATTCTGACAACCTGGATTTTCACTGTTTGTTTTCAGGGCTCTCTTTCGGGTTTTGTTCTTCAGTATCATTAAATTCTTCAACAACTTAATTATCCTTTCAGGTCTATTTTTTATGTGGCAACCTTTTTTTATTACAACTGACAAACATTTATATAACTTGTTGACGTGTTACTTATTATGAGAATTAAAATAGATAAGACACCAGATAAGCACGTTCGTGTTAGTTTTGAGACATGGCAAAAGTTACGCTCAGCTGCTTATCATCAAAATAAGTGTATTAAAACGGTTTTTGATGAAATTACACAAGGTAAAATTAATCCTCTCACAATGGAAACAATTTCATCGGAGAATTAACATGGATATACTACTAGGAACAGTCAACGGTAAAAAAGAAACTGTATCTTTTTACATGGATGGGGATACCTTATCTGCTAGAACATACAACTTCCGCTCTATTTTGCCGGATTCTTCAATCAAAGAATTAAATGGGAAATATTATGCAGATCTGAATTTGAACTTCGAGTCGGAATTAAAACATATAGAAATTCCAGAAAGTGTTTTAAAAGCACGCGATAGGATCAGAAAAGAAAATGAATTAATACAAAACACCGCTGGAAGCATCGAAACTTCACAGGGAAAAGTTTATTTTTCAATTGATGGGAGCGATTATATTATAGCTAAAGTTGGAGAAAAAGCAGTTAAAACAGATCGTATTTTCGATATCGAAGGGAAAAGAGCGTTGTTTGTGCCTGATTTGGATTTAGATTTTCCTTTCTTAGAACTCCCTGCAGAAGTCGAGATCAAATTCAAGAAGGCAAAAAAAGAAAAGGCAGGGGGTAGCCTGTGTTTGGTTTATGAAGGCCGGAGCCTGTTGACAGGAAAAGACTATTACGATTTTAATGTTGACGTTTCTCAGCAGACATGGGACCGGGTGAAGATGCTTTTCGAAAACTTCGGAGAAGGCGGGGGAGATGGAGGATTGGAAGGCTGGCTTACTTCGAGTCCTGGACTTGTCGAGGAATATCTCAGAATTAGAAATCCAATTGAAAGCAGGAAAAGTGAAATTGAAAAGGGGAAAGCGAATGCAGTTACAGCAAATGCGGAATTTATCAAAACCCTTTCTTAATCATTTTTTATGCTGTGCCGGTAGCGTTTTTAAACTCGTCATTAACTTTTTCAAATTCTAATTCAAACTCTGTTACGGGCATTTTGTTTTTTATAGTGTGGCCCATTCCGCAAGCTATTAGAAATTCATTATTTATTTTTTCGTATTCCTCTTCTTCTGACATGATGAATTATATAGTTTTTAAATTATATAACAGTTAGCTGAGATGATAGTTTTGTCGGTGTATCATCCTGACAATACGGTCAGAAAATTCAAGAACGTTGAGAAGTTCGCAAATGCAGTTGATAATCCTTTTTGTAGAGTTAGAAAGTTTCAAAAGATCTTCCACCATTTCTTTTTTGCTCGTGGTGCTTCAATTGTCTTCTGATTAAGCATATCATGAATATTAATCGCTTGTGATTGCATTGCTTTTGTAAGATTTTCGATTTGTGTATCTTTTTTCTCTAACTGTTGATCTTTTGTCTTTAACTGTTCTTCTAAACTGGCTATTCTATTCTCCAGGGCAGGAACAAGCCCGTCATTAGAC
>Ga0209540_10001142_pt1 | contig 21147 bp, 16 predicted proteins | sample BarGraIncu01121A_FD_184501 | JGI IMG/M metagenome (GOLD analysis project Ga0209540, IMG submission 184501) | Arctic peat soil microbial communities from Barrow, Alaska - Barrow Graham LP Incubations 011-21A (SPAdes) (version 2) | ecosystem: Environmental > Terrestrial > Soil > Wetlands > Peat... | reverse complement strand
TGGCACCATGGAGTTACAGGAGAACATGAATGAATTCTTCATTTGGGGGATTGACGATTCCCCTTATGGCCCTGTGGAACTGCCGGTTTTGATTGACTGGATCAGTGACGAGCGCGTCCTGGCCGACACCTGGATCTTCGCGCGCCGCGACGGAAGCTGGCAGCGGGCGGCGGAAATTCCCGGACTACAAGCGTATTTCAGTCAGACCATCATCCCGGATTCCGCTGCATCTTCGGGTGCGGGCATCGCTCCCGGCTCGCTGCGGCGCATCAAAATCCTGTCCCAACTGAACGACGCACAGCTTGATCGCCTGGCTGAATTCATGGAACTGCACCAGGTGCCGCAATGGATGGCGGTGGTGAAACAGGGCGATGCGGGCAACGGTATGTTCCTCATCCTTCAGGGGGAGTTGCGCGCGCGGGTGATGGTCGGTGACAAAGAAACGATTCTGGCCACGTTCGGCCCTGGAGATTTTTTCGGTGACATGTCGCTGTTTGATCATGGTCCGCGTTCGGCGGATGTCATTTCCAATGTGGACAGCACCGTGCTGAGAATCTCCGACGTTGCTTTTGACCGGCTCACCCGGGAAGCGCCCGCCCTCGCGACGCCCTTTCTGCAGGCCACGGCCCGGACCCTCGCCGCGCGGATTCGCGCTGACAACAAGCGCCTCGACCGGGTCACCCAGCAGTTTCGCGCCAGCGCCTGATTTCTATTTCAGCACCGCGACGGAGGGTTGTCCATTTTGATCCGGGCCATCCAGCGCGAGGATGGTCTCTGACAAATGGAATTTGCCGGCGAGCCGGAGGTCGCGCGAAGAACCGCCGACCAGGATTTTATAGGCGCCTTTGTCGGCCACCCAGCCTTTTTTGTCCGGGGCGTAATGGGCAAAGGCGTTCCGGTCGAGGATGACGGAGACTTTTTGTTTTTCCCCGGGTTGCAGCAATACTTTTTTGAAACCCTTCAGTTCCTTGAGCGGTCGCGGCAGGCTGGGGCTGGCTTCCTGCACATAAACCTGCGCCACCTCCGCGCCGGCGCGGCTGCCGGTGTTGGCGAGCTCGAATTCAACCGTCACGGGCGCGCCCAGCGCCTCCGGACCGGGAACGAGGTTGAGATTCGAATATTTGAACGTCGTGTAGGAAAGACCGTAGCCAAAGGGGAACAGCGGCTTGATTTTTTTCGTGTCGAACCAGCGGTAGCCGACGAGGAGGCCTTCCTGGTAAACCACTGTGCCGTTGGTGCCCGGATAGGCATGCAGCGCGTGCGCCGGTGAATCCGCCAGATGTTTCGGGAAGGTGCAGGGCAGTTTGCCCGAGGGGTTCACGTCGCCGAACAGGGCGCGCGCCAGCGCGTTGCCGCCTTCCAGACCGGGATACCACGCGTAAAGCACGGTCGGCACCCGGGCGAGCCACGCATCCATCTCGACGGCCCCGCCGCCCATGAGCACAACGATGGTCTTGGGATTGGCCTGCACGATTTTCTGGATCAACTCGTCCTGTTCGCCGGGCAGTTTGATGTCTTTTCGATCCGCCCCTTCGGTGTCGTAACCGCCATGGTGGTTCAGGCCGCCGACATAAATGACCACATCGGCCGATTTGGCGGCGGCTACCGCCTCGGCGACCAGATTGGAATTGTCCAAGGGAGGCGCTGTTTCTTCGGCCTCCGGCCTGAAATCCACCCGTCCCGAACCGACCGGCGGATTGTAGCCCTGGGCATAAATGAGTTTCACATTGCCGCCGAGACGATTGCTGATTCCTTGCAGCGCGGTGATTTCGTATGGCGCTTTAATCCTCGCGGAACCGCCTCCGTTGGCGAACTTGGCCGTGCCGTTGGCCCCGATGATCGCGATGGATTTGATCCGGGCCGGATCCAGCGGGAGCAGGTTTTGATTCTTCAGCAACACAAATGACTCTTCCGCGACCCGGCGTGACGTCTCCTGGTGCGCCTGCGTGCTCAACGGGCCTTGCGACTCAACATTGGTAACCACCGCTGCGGACGGATCGTGGATCAGGTTCAATTTGAACATCACGTAGAGATTACGCCGGACCTTGTCGTCCACCACGGACACGGGGAATTTGCCGGACTTCAACCCATCCAGAAACGGATTGGCCAGATAATACTCGCTGTAGGCCTGGTGGGACCCCATCTCAATGTCCATACCGTTCGTCGCCGCCAGATCGGTGTGATGCACGCCGCCCCAGTCGGAGACGACGAAGCCTTTGAATCCCCATTCGCCCTTGAGAACCCGGTTGAGCAGGTAGTCGTTTTCACAACAGTGCTGGCCGCGGAACTGGTTGTAGGCGCCCATGACGGCCAGCACGCCCGCTTCCTGCACCGCCGCGCGGAACGCCGGCAGGTAAATCTCGCGCAGGGCGCGTTCGTCCATCTCCACATTGATCGAGTTCCGCTGATATTCCTGATTGTTCGCGGCAAAATGTTTGGCGCAGGAGGAGATGCCTTGCGCCTGTTCGCCCTGAATGTAATGGACGGCCATGCGCGAGGTCAGGAACGGGTCCTCGCCCAGGTATTCGAAATTCCGGCCGCACAGCGGGGTGCGCTGGATGTTGAGGCTCGGCCCCAGCATGATGTGCTTGCCGCGCTGCATGGCCTCCTGGCCGATCACCGCACCGTAAGCCATGGCCAGGTCGGTGTTCCAGGTGGCCGCCAAGCCCAGCGTCGCCGGCATGGCGGTCGAAAAATCATCAACGTGTCCCTGCCACGACCGGTCTTCTTCACGCACGCCCATGGGACCATCGTCCATCCGCAACTCGGAAACGCCCAGACGGGGAACGCCGGCGGCCGAAAAATGCGAATCGGCGTGGACCAGTGAAACCTTTTCTTCGAGCGTGAGACGGGAAAGCAAATCTTCGACACGGGCCTCGACTGGTTTGGTGCCGTCAAGATAAAGCGGGCGCTCCTGCGCGCCAGCGTTCCCGAAACCTGCCACCAGTACTGAGAGGGCGAACAACGATATGGTGCGATGCATGATTTTGGATATGAGTTTCATAATTATTGCGTTGGTTCAATTTGTGTTGAATCAATCCGGTCACTGACCGCCGCGTCCCGCCAGGCGCATGCCAAACGCGATTCATCCGGTGCTTTCACCGGTTCTGTGACGGCGGTGAAACCACTGTAAAAAATTCCCGATGGCATTGCCAGTGAAAACATACCGGTATGTTGGCTGGGGGCGCATCGTATTGTTTAGACGACCGAAAAGCTGTGTCCCGCAGGGACATTCTGAAAATAGCCCGGCGTTTGAACGCCGGGGTCTGACATTTATTATCGTCATCAAGTCCCGTAGGGACGACCGAAAACGGCGTTTCATTTCTGCCGTCCCTGCGGGACTCGATTTTTCCAAACCTTTTCCCGGCATTGAAATGCCGGGCTATTTTCGATTGTTCCTTCGGAACAGAACGCCTGCTCAAAGTCGTCCGGACGCCGCGGCGCGGCGTCCCTACCAATGAAATTAATCCACTACCTGGCGGGCTTTTGGGTTGACTCCCCACCACGAAAATCTTATTCCCAAGTTCATGGAAAGGGACAAATGGATTTTCCCGGTCAGGCGGCTATTATCCGATAGCAAGGAAATCTTTCCCTCTAATTAAATTGTTTGCTACACAAGTCGAAGACACCGTATGGGATTCTTTTCTGACCTTTTTAAAAAACCGGAAGCGCCCCAGCCATATGACTGGGCTTTCCTGAAAGAGAAGTGTCTCTTGGCGATCGATACCCATGTTGTTTCTCCGAAGTCTGCAATCGCTCATATAGGCCAGCTTGACGAAGGCAGATTATCAGTTTCAGGTCCTGGCGCGGAAGATGTCGTGGATGAAATCTGGGCTGTCCTCAAGGATGCCAAGCTCCCAGGTCTTTCCCCGATTCAGGCACAAGAGTATCTTTATTACGCTGCCGAGATGCTACGAACAGATATCGACCCGGAAACAGCCGCCGCGCGTTTGAAGGACATCGAAGAGAGGATACGAAAGAAGTAGCGAACGAGGCGCTGTAGGCAACACGGGATGGCTGGCCCAATTCTGCTTCGCGGTTCACGTCTTTTGGCCCCCGTGACTGAACCGCACTCGGCATAGTGATCAGGACCGGATCATGGTCAGCATCATCTTGAATCGCGTGAACGCCTTGAGCGCGTGCGGTTGGTGGGCGGGCATGAGAATCATCTCACCGCCGGCCACGTGATGCGGCTGGCCGGAAATCCGAATTTCCACCTCGCCTTCGACCACTTGCACCAGCGCATCGAACGGCGCGGTGTGTTCGCTCAACCCCTGGCCTTCGTCGAAGGCAAATACCGTCACCGTGCCGGTGGGTTTCTTGACCAGTTCGCGGCTCACGATGGCGCCGTCCTGGTAATTGACCAGTTCGGCGACCCTGGCCACCTGCGCGCCGGTGAACCCTTTGGATTTTGGTTCCGTGTCCTGTTTCATGATTGCATTCAGTTTGGAGTTCCGTCCCGCCCCGCGGGACGATTCGGGCGAAACACCGCGATTGGCCGCCTAAAGGCGGGACTCCAAACAGTCAAACCAGCCTCGCAAAAATCATTTCAAGTTGCACCCCGCTGTACAAACGGAGTTGAAATGCGCATCCGCTGCTGCCAACCTACGCCCTATGACGCATCTCGTCCATGCTCGTAAAGTCTTCGACATCGAGCTTGCCGCGCTCAAAGCCGTGCGGGCGCAACTCGACAACTCGTTCGCGCGCGCGGTCGAGATGATTGTTGAGGCGGTGAAGCGACGAAGCAAGATCATCATTGTCGGCATCGGCAAATCCGGCAACGTCGGACAAAAAATTTCCGCCACGCTTACCAGCACCGGTTCCACCAGCGTCGTGCTCAACAGCGTGGACGCATTGCACGGCGACGTGGGCATCGTCAACGACGGCGATGTGATTCTGGCGTTGAGTTATTCCGGCGAGTCGGAGGAATTATTGAACCTGCTGCCCGTGCTGAAGCGGTTTTCGGTCAAAATCATTTCCGTCACCGGTGGTGTGAAGTCGTCACTCGCGCGGCACAGCGACATTGTGTTGAACGTCCGCGTGCCCCGGGAAGCCTGTCCGTTCAATCTTGCGCCCACGGCCAGCACGACGGCGATGCTCGTCATGGGCGACGCGCTGGCGATGGCCGTGCTGCAGGCGCGCGGGTTCAAGCAAAGTGATTTCGCCAAATATCATCCGTCCGGCGCGATTGGCCGCGCCATGCTGCTGCGGGTCGGCGACATCATGCGCACCGGCGACCGCAACGCCATCGCGCGCGAAGACCTGGTCGTGAAGGAAGCGTTGCTCGTGATGACGCGCGCCAAATCCGGCAGCCTGAGCATCGTCAACGCGCGCGGCAAACTCACGGGCGTGTTCACCGACGGTGACTTCCGCCGACACATGGCCGTGAGCGAAAATCTGCTGAACCAGCCGCTGAAAAAGGTGATGACGCGCCACCCCATTTGCATTCGCAATGATGCGCTGGCCGCCGAGGCGCTGAAAATGTTCAACGAACGGAACATTGACGATCTCATCGTCGTGAACGCGAAACGCGAGCCGGTGGGTTTGGTGGATTCGCAGGATTTGCCGAAACTCAAGATTATGTAAGGCGTGTTTTCAAAATCCATTTGCAGCTGCGGAGCAGCGACCGATAGTAGCCCACGATGAAACCGTGGGTTGGTCGTCCAAAAAAAATCAAGCCACGGCAGGGGCGGCAGAAAATCGCCAACGGAAATTTCTTTCGCCCCATCCGGGGCTTTTTCTATTTGCACATTGATACCCACGGTTTCACCGTGGGCTACTGGCTTGCGCACCTCCGGCGCTGACACGGTAAACCGATTTTGAAGACGCGCTTTTGCATCTTTGCGTGAGATTTCGTCACGTCGCAAACTTCAGATAAATCACCTTCAGATATTCCGCTTCCTTGAAGTTGGCCGGGTGGTCCGGCGGATGCCGCAAAGTTTTCAGTTCGGTAAATGTTCTTCCCGACTTCGCCGCCGCGCGCCGGACGACTTCAAAGAATTCCTTCGCCGGGACGTGCGCGGAACACGAACCGGCCACCAAAATTCCTTCGCGCGCCAACCGCTCCAGTCCCAGCGTTGCCAGCCGCTCGTAAGCGCGCAGAGCGCCCTCACGCTCCGTTGCGCGCTTGGCGAGCGACGGCGGATCAAGCACCACCAAATCAAACTTCGCCGTACTCGTCGCCAGCCAGTCAAATGCATCACCCTGCGCGGTGTCGTGACGACATGCGGCCACGCCGGGGAAATTTTGGTTCAGCGCGAAGTTGCGTTGGGCGGCGGCCAGCGCGTGCGCGCTGATGTCGAGGTCCGTTACTGCCGTTGCCCTGCCCCGCGCCGCGTAAACCGAGAAACCGCCGGAAAAACTGAACGCATTCAGCACGCGGCGACCACGCGCCAGTGTTTCCACCTCGCGGCGATTCTCGCGTTGGTCGAGGAAGAAGCCGGTCTTCTGCCCGCGCAACACGTCGGCCTCGAAGCGCAGGCCGCTTTCGAGAAAGGTGACCGGAGCGCCGGCCTCCGGCACGGCGCGTTCGGAAAAAACAATTTCGCCATCGCGCCGTGCCAGAGGCCGGCGCTCCATGTTACGGCTCAAACGGAGAACGATGCGTTCGCACGGAACATTTTCCCTGATCAACGTCAGCGTATCGTCAAGTCGCGGCAGCCACGCCGCCGTGTAAAGTTTCAGCACCAGCGTCGTGTCGTAGCGATCCAGTACGAGGCCGGGCCAGCCGTCGCTTTCGCCGTGGATGAGACGGTAACCGGTGGTCTGCGCGTCGAAAAGGCCGCGTCGGCGGGCGAGGGATTGCTCCAGCCGTGCCTGCCACCACGCGCGATCAATTGTCTGCGGTTTGCCCGCGTGCAAAATCCGCACGCGAATCGGCGAATCGGGATCGAATAGACCCACGGCGAGGAAATGGTCCTTGCGGTCGTAAATCACCGCCAGTTCGCCGGTCTGTCCGGCGCGGTTCGACTCCAGGATGCTGTCGGAGAAAACCCACGGATGGCCGGAGCGCACCGCCGATTCCGCCGTCGCGGTGATCCGCAGCCGCAAGCGGGTTGCCGCAGATTGGTTTGCGGCGGCGTCATGGGCGCGAGGTGAATTTTTCATCAGCTATTTGTAACTTGAGCCTGACGGATGCGAATGGAGCGCGGCTGTGTTTGAAAGACCAGCCGCAGCGCGTGGCATTGCGTGAGTGCTGCGACTGGTGCTTTGCACACAGTCGCGCTCCGGCACGAATCACTCCAGCCCGCTCGCCTTGCGTGCGCGCTTCAAAACCGTTTGCGCCAACGCTCGGGCTTTGGCCGCGCCGTCGCTCAAAACCTTGTTCACGTAATCCGGGTTCGCGACGAGTTCCGCGCGTTTTTTCCGCGCGTCGGCAAAATAATTCCAGTAATTTTCAAACAACGCCTTCTTCAAATCGCCGTAGCCCAGCCCGCCGGCACGCAGGCGATTTTCAAAGTCCCTGGCCACGTCCGGTGGCACGACGAGTTTGAGCAGTTGGATGGCGAGATTTTTGTCCGCATCCGGTTTCGGTTCCGCCGGGGTGCGGCTGTCCATGACGATGCCCATGATTTTTTTGCGCGTCGCCTTTTCCTCGCCGAAGATTTCAATCGTGTTGCCATAGCTCTTGCTCATCTTCTGGCCGTCCGTGCCGGGCACCACGGCGACCTCCTCGCGGATTTGCGGTTCGGGAATCACGAACGTCTGGCCGTATTGCTCGTTGAACTTGATGGCGATGTCGCGCGTCATCTCGACGTGCTGTTTCTGGTCGCGACCCACCGGAACCACGTTCGAGTCGTAAATCAAAATGTCCGCGGCCATGAGCACCGGATAAGCGAACAGGCCGTGGCTCGCCGCGATGCCCTTCGCAACCTTGTCTTTGTAGCTGTGCGCGCGTTCGAGCAGGCCCATCGGCGTGACGGTGGAAAGCAGCCAGGTGAGTTCGGTGACTTCCGGCACATCGGATTGTTTGAAGAAAACGGTCTTCTTCGGATCGAGACCGCACGCGAGAAAATCCAGCGCCACGTCGAGCGTGTTTTTGCGCCGCTCCGCCGGGTCGAACAGCGACGTCATCGAATGATAGTTGGCAATGAAGTAAAACGCCTCGCCCTTTTCCTGCAACTCAATGGCGGGTTTCATCATCCCGAAATAATTTCCGAGATGCAGCGCGCCGCTGGGTTGGATGCCCGATAAAATTCGCATGGCAAAAGTTTAATGGGAAAACATCCAACATCCAACATCCAACATCGAACGCCGAATGAGGCGTACGGCTGCAATTAATTCGATGTTCAATGTTGGGCGTTCGATGTTATTTCTTCAGCAAAGCTCCCGCCTGCACCTGCCACCGCTGCAAATCCTTTCCCAGTTCACTCGGCCAGTTTTCCTCGGTGGCGGTCATGAAGACTTGGCCGCTGGTTTTGCGCGCCTGCTCCAGCAACGGCAGAAAACCGCTGCGACGTTTCACGTCCAGTTCGCCCATCACGTCGTCAATCAGCAGCACCGGCGCGGAGCCGTGAATGCCGGTGAGATATTCCGCCTGCGCCATTTTCAGCGCGATGGCCAGCGTGCGTTTTTGGCCTTCGCTGCCAAACTGCGCGGCGGATTTTTCGTCAAGCAACAATTGCAAATCGTCGCGGTGCGGCCCGACGAGCGTGGAACGATATGTCCGCTCCCGTCCACGGGATTGCGCGAGTTCCACGACAAAATCCTTTTTCACGCTGGGTTGGTATTCAATGCGCAATTCCTCGGCGTCGTTGGAGATGCGGCGATACGCCAGACGCGCGAGCGGGGAAAATTTCGGCGCGAGTTCGGTTCGCATGCGGATGAGTTGATTGCCAAGCTCAACGAGTTCGCGCGAAAAGCTGTCCAGCGTGGCCTCGTCGGTCCCGCCCTGGCGGGAATGCTTGAGCAGCGCATTGCGGGCGCGGACGGCGCGCATATAACGCTGGAGCAGCGGCAAATAGCTGGGCTGCGTCTGTGCAAGCAGCAGGTCGAGGAAGCGGCGTCGGGCGCGCGCGGTGCCCTTGACCAGATGCAAATCCTCCGTGCAAAACACCACCGCGCGCAGCGTGCCGAGATAATCGCCGAGGCGTTTGACCGGTTGGCCATCCAGCGCCAGTTTGCGTTCGCGCGCCGACCAGTAGATTTTGACTTCGTGTTCGCCCTGGCCGGTGACGTTGCCGCCGACGAAATAACCCTTCTGGCCGTGCCGGATCATCTGCGCGCCGCCGACGCCGCGGAACGAGCGCAGCGTGGCCATGAGATAAACTGCTTCGAGGATGTTCGTCTTGCCTTGCGCGTTGTCACCGAGCAGCAGGTGGAAGCCCGGCGCAAAGTCGGCGTCCAACCGCGTGTAATTGCGGAAGTCCCGGAGTCGCAAATGGGCCAGATGCACGCGAAGAAAATAGGAGCGCGGACAGCCTGTCCGCGAGTTTTTTCAATTGCGTTGGAGTCCAAGCTTCAGCTTGTTTTTGGGAACAGGCTAAAGCCTGAACTCCAACAACACGCGAAGAAAATGAATTGGAAGTGAAATGGGGGCGAGTTTTTTCGGCAAGGGCAAACTTCACAACGTGATTCACGCCGGAAATTGCCGGTCGAAATCCTTGTGATTGCCAATCCAAACCCAGACCCACAAGTCGCCGTCCAATCTTTGGGTGACGGCGCGATAATCCCGTGTTACGCGCACCGACCAAAAGCGCGGGTCAGAACGCAGCCGTTCCAGTTGCAGCGAAGGGTGGGCCGGATTTTGAAGAAACTTTTTGTAAGCGGCGCGCGCTGCCTCCTTGACTCCGTCGGGAAGTGCGCGATAAACCTTCCAGAAATCTGGCGTTCCGAGCGACTTCACGGGCGTTGATCAAAGTCGCTGTCTTGAATCTCGGAAAAACGACGGGGATTCGCTTTCAACTGCGCTTCGATTTCATCACCCAGCGTCATGAGCGCGGGACGCGGGCGCGGGTCGGCGATGATGCGCTCCCACGCGGCATCGCCGTTCATCTCCGGCAGAATGGCGGGCAAATCTTCCACCAACTTTTCCCTTTCCTGCGGCGGCAAAGCGCGTATCGCCGCTTCGATTTCCTTGACCGTGCTCATCGTGTGTCAAATGTAACATAACCTGGCTGGCAAAGACAAATAACGATTTGCAGTGGTTTCGAGGATGTTCGTCCTGCCCTGCGCGTTGTCGCCGAGCAGGAGATGGAAGCCCGGCGCAAAGTCCGCGTCCAACCGCGTGTAATTGCGGAAGTCCCGGAGTCGCAAATGGGCCAGATGCACGCGGAGAAAATAGGAGCGCGGACAGCCTGTCCGCGAGTCAAATCAACCAGCGCCATTGGCGTGAAATCCTTTTATTTCTTCAACCGATAGAATCTCGCCCCGTCAGCAGCCGGATTGGTAACTGTGTTTTGAAGATTCACGATGGCTGGAACATCCGGAACCGCCATCCACGAATTTGTGTCCATCAAGTTGGTGCTGGTTTGAAGAACGTAATCAGACGCTGAAAGCGGCCAAGAAAGGACAAAATTATTTCCCGACATCTGCGCCTGCAACAAGGGCGGCATTACGCTATAAAGCCTGATTCCGCTCACCGTCAGGATCGTGTTTGTCGAAGCACCACCGACGATGCCCAAGAACAATTCCACGTTCTGACCGGCGTATGACGACACATCAATCAGGCCGCTGTTCATCGTGACGTTGGTTTGAATGAGACTGGTGGCCAGCGAAAAGACATTCGTGCCATTTAGCGCCACATCAAACGAGTCGCCTGCTCCGTCGCCCTGCAGCATGAAATCGAACGACAACGAAGTGGCATTGGTTGGGATGGTCATCGGCAACCAGGCATACGCCGGAGAATTCGACGGTGTTGATGACGGATCATCCAGCGGATGGACATTCAAGGGCTTCAAATTCGGCACCAGATTCAACGGATGATTCTGGAGAATCAACTGCGGCGACCAATAATCCGGCGTGGCCGGAGCATAAGTCGAAATGCCAATCGTGGCAGGAGTCGTCTGATATGCCGGAGTCGAATCGGTTAAAGTAGTCTCAACCACATTCGCCGTCACATCGCCGACAACTTGGACTGCGGCATTTACACCTTCGAGAGTCATATAATCCCATAATTCGGTCCTAAAAGCCGTGGAATTTACAGTGTAAAGAGCTTCTGCGGTGGCTGGAGATATTTGGTTAAGAACCAAGCCGCTGCCTTGCTGTTCAAAATAGGTTCCTCCCGCCGGAGATGTGAAATTGCTGTTTCGCTCAAACGACCAAATGTCTCCCATCACGCTGCCCGCCGGGTTCGTGATTGTTTGAGCATACCATTGGCAGGGAACGGCGTGATAAGCCTTCATGTCATTCAAGAGGTCATTCGCGTTGACATAAAACGCACCCGGCTGGCCTTCGGTCAAAAATACGTTCACACTGTTGGCGTCATTTTGAAGCTCGCCGACCAGGCTAATGTAATTGTCCGACCACGCGCAATTTGTTGGCAGCGGACTGATCCACCAATAATTGCAAGCCGTTGGACTGACAATTGCGAGGCCGCTGGCAAGGTCGTTGGCAATTTCCGCCTCGTCCAGCAAAGTCATTTGGATGTTCGCCGATGAGTAACCGTTGGCTTCCAAATAATTTGCGGCGGCGGCATTCACGCATGTTCCAAAACTGTGCCCAATGAAATGAATCGGCTGGCTGTAGCCCGCGCCCAGATTTTGCAGAAGGCTTTTCCCCAGCGAAAGTCCTTGGTCGGGAGTTTTCAAAAGTGCCGTTTGCGGCAAATTTTGTTTTGCATCTGCTCGCCAATCCCAGGCGACGAGGTTGTTTGAAATTCCGGAGGCGACAAACTGGCTGGCCATGTTTGACGGCCAGGTGTCGGAACTGTCATTCCAGCCGTGCGTCAAAACGATGGTCAATTTGCTTGGATCCAAAGCAACGCCGCTCACGAAATTTCCATTCGTGAACACCTTGAAGCTGCCGCTGGTTTGAGTGCCAAGCTCTGCGCTTTTTGGTGTGCGATTGGTTGACACCAATGTTGGCGGAGTTGGAGCAGGCCCGATGTCAGTCATTGAATAAAGGGATTGGATTTCTGAAGCGGAGAGGGCGCGATTATAGATACGGATTTCGTCTAGATTTCCGTGGAAGTAGCTATCCCCACCATCAACGCCAATTCCTGGGAGGTTGTTGCCAAACTGGAGGAATGAGCCGGAAAGTTGGATTATGTTTGTGTCTGTGTTCTGGGAGGATAATAAGCCGTCAATAAACATCGCGAACTCAGGACCACTCCGCGTGACACACAAGTGATACCAACGATGAACGTCCAAAATCATCGGAGAGAGCATTCCTCCAAGCTGAACGCCCGCTCCCCAGGGATGGCTCGGCTGGTAGAAATAGACGTGGTGCTGCATGCTCGCGCTGTAGGCCGGCCCTAGCCCGGACCAACTGATGCAGCTTCCGTTCCCACTAACGATCATCGGATAGCTACTGTCGAAGTCGTCAAACTTAACCCACACACTGAAGGTGAACTCTTGATTGAAATATGAGGGTCCGACATGAATGGCCCTTAGTTAAGGAATGTTGACCACAGAGCATTGGAAGCAAATGAGTTACGCTGGTCATCTCTGGCGGGCACGCCGCCGACTGGCAGACGGCTCCTGCGAATTTCTTAGGAAACCCGCAAAACGCCTTTCAGGACCGAATGCGCAGGGGGCTTTGCACTGTGTTGTAAATCAGAGTTTTACGCCTTAACTAAGGGCCATTCGGGTCCGACATCTGCACGAATCCAATTGCCAGTGCCAGCAAAGTGGAAGGAAGAATTTGGGTTTCCTGCCCTGTCGACATCAAGGGTCGCTCCATAGACGATTCCGTCAATCCCGTGGCCGCTCGCATCATTCGCATTTCCGTTGAAAGGATAGTAAGCCACCAAGCCGTCGTTCAAGCCCGCCAGCAGGCATTGATTACCGAGCAAAATGAAAAGGCAAAGCCCCAAATAAATTCGCTTCATAAGTTTTTCCCGGTTTAAGGCGTGAACGCTCATACCTCATGTAATTATTCTGGCATCCGGCGTCAAGCGTCTTTTCCGGTATTGCTTCCGTGTGCCGGTTGCCAAACTAAACGACGCTATCAGTTCTCAAGTCGATTGCCTACTAAAAGAGGAACGCGAAAAGCGCGGCCTTTCCCTGAACGTGCTGGCCCAAAAAGCGGGCGTGTCGCGGCAAACCGTCAGCTACGTCGAGCAGGAAGTCCAAAATCCCACGCTGGACACCTTGCTCCGCATCACGTCGGTTTTGGAAGTTGACCTCGAAAAAATCATCGCCAAAGCCCGGAAAACCGCCGCCAAGCCGAAGTAATAATTTCTTTCGCCCCATCCGGGGCTTGAATCCATCCCGCATTTTTCCCCACGGTTTCACCGTGGGCTATTGTCTGTCGCGCCTCTGGCGCTAAATCTCCGGCGGCAGCTTCTTGATTCCACGCTTTCATTTGGGTGTTGAAAAATGGTTTCATCTGGGCATGGCGCCGTGCGTGATTTTTGAGGATGAGCATCTGCTGGTGGTTCACAAGCCCGCCGGCTGGAACACGCACGCGCCCGGGCCACACGCCGGCGAGGGCATTTACGACTGGCTGCGGCATCGCGAACCGCGCTGGGCCACGCTCGCCATCCTGCACCGGCTCGACAAGGAAACCAGCGGCGTGATGGTCTTTGGCAAAACGCCGGCCGCCAACCGCTCGCTCACGGAGCAATTCACGGAACGCCGCGTCCGTAAAAAATATCTTCTGCTCACCGACCGGCCGGTGCCGCAACGCGAATTTACCGTCAAAACCGCGCTTGTTCGCGTTGGCGAAAAATACGCGAGCCGTCCGCCGCACGCGGACGCGGAAATCGCGGAAACGAAATTTCGTAGCAGCCGAGGTAACGAGGCTCAAATTAAAGTCGGCAACGAATTAGAGCCTCCTCACGTCGGCTGCTACACTGCGGTGGAGGCCGAGCCGCTTACGGGCCGGACGCACCAGATTCGTGTCCACGCGACGGAGAGCGGGTTTCCGATTCTTGGCGACACGCTTTACGGCGGCACACCGGCGGCGCGGTTGTTTTTGCACGCGGCGGAAATTTCGTTCACCCATCCGGCGACGGGCAAGCCAGTGACGTTTCACGCACCCGCGAATTTTGACGCCGACCCGCGCCTTGCCCTGCGCGCTGCGTTGTTCAGCTTTGAAAACCAGAATTTCCAAGTGTCGTCAAACGTAGGGCAGGCTTTCCAGTCCCGCATAGCGGGATTGGGCGACTTTCCAGTCGCCAAACTCGGAACTGGAAAGTTCCGAGAACCAGCAGACAAGAATGTCTGCTCTACAAACGCTTTCCGCGTGATTCACGGCGCGAGCGACGGCTGGGCGGGGTGGTATGTCGAGCGGCTGGGGAAATTCCTGCTTTCGCAATCCGAACAACCGCTGCGCGCCGATCAGCGTGAAGAACTGGCGCGGCTGGCAAAAACATTTTCCACGAGCGGGGCGTATCACAAAATCCTTTCGCGGCAGGTGCGGCGCACGACCGCGGCCGAGGCGTCGCCGCAGCCGGTTTTGGGCGAAGCCGCGCCGGAGCGGTTTGAGATTCGCGAGAACGGCGTCCGTTTCGAGCTGGGTTTCAACGAAGGCTATTCCACGGGATTGTTTTTGGACCAACGCGACAACCGCCGCCGCTTTTTGACCGGCCACATCGCAGCAGATTTCCCGTTGCTCAATCCCCAGACCCCGGACCCCAGACCCGAAATCCTCAACGTCTTTGCCTACACCTGCGGCTTCTCGGTTTGTGCGGCACGGGCGGGAGCGAAAACGACAAGCCTCGATCTCTCGAAAAAATATCTCGAATGGGGACGGCGCAATTTCGCGTTGAACGGCCTCGACCCGGCGGCGCACGATTTCATTTATGGCGACGCGTTCGACTGGCTGCGGCGCCTGGCGAAGAAAGGGCGCGCATTCGACGCGGTGGCGCTCGACCCGCCGACGTTTTCGCAATCGAAGGAACATGGTGTTTTTCGCGCGGAAAAAGATTTTGGAAAACTGGTGGCGGCCGCGCTGCCGCTGGTCAAGCCGGGCGGAGTTTTGTTCGCCTCGACGAATGCGACGGACTGGCCGCCGGAGAAGTTTCTCGCGGACGTGGAAAAGGCAATTCACTCATCGCGGCGAAAAATTTTGCAGCGGCATTATATCCCGCAACCGCCGGATTTTCCCATCAGCCGCGCCGAGCCGGCGTATTTGAAAACGGTGTGGTTGAGGATCGGGTAGCCTTCGGGCCGGCGTCCGCTTTCAATGCGCCCTGCGTCTTTGCGTGAGAATCCCGGTAATTCACCGGGTTGAGTTTCCGAACAACGCCTCGTGCAGACCGGGCATGGGCTGGTTGTTTTTCTTGTCCCAGTAACGGAAGGCCGCACTCCAGTCCCACATCGCCCAGCCGAGTTTTTGCCCGTCGAGCGCGTGTCGGAACGCGGCGGTAAACCGGGCGCGAGGAAAACCTGGCACAACTCGGCCGGCGCGGCGTTTTCCCAATTTAGAAGGTGGATTCACGCGACTTGATCCGTGAATTTATCGCGCTCGGCTTTGATTCGATCATCTGTTGCGTCAACGACGTCTATCTGAATGAAGCGGCCTTGGGTCGGAACATTGATTCGGATTTCATCCATTCGCTGCCCGCCGATGTGGGTCCTTGCGGCGAAAATGGCGAATTTCATTCGTTTGCTTTCGCCGGGCCGATCTTCAAACCGCCGTTGCGAATCAAGGTCGGCGAAAAAGTCTATCGCCCGGTCGAAGAAACGCACCCAGGCGCAACGTCAGCTGTATGTCCGTTGCCGGGCGCGCGCCGCGCCAAAGGATTTTGGTTTTGCGATTTGCTGCCAGCTCCGTGAAATGAAACCATTCAACATAAAAAATCCGTCGCGCCTGCTGCCAATCAACGCGGTGGAGGAGCCGCCACGCGCTCGATTTTCAAGGTTTCATTGGGGAACACCTTTTTGTCATCGCCATACACGTTGACGACTATCCATTCGGGGCCTTTATACAAAAGGCTCACATATTCCTTGGTAACAGTCACCTGCAGGGAATGATCCTTTAGAAGGATGCGAAACGAATATTTCTGCCATTTCTCGTGAATAAGCGGATTGAGAAAGAGCTTGCCATTGCGAACCCGCTTTCCACCAAACCCTTCGACTATCGCCATCCACGCCCCGGCCATGCTGGTGATGTGAAGGCCCTCGTCCACTTCATGATTATAATCGTCGAGGTCCAGACGCGACGTACGCAGGTAGAGCTCGTAGGCTTTATCTATCTTTCCGATTCTTGCCGCCAGTATGGAATGTATGCACGGCGACAATGATGATTCATGCACCGTGCGAGCTTCATAAAATTCGAAATGCCGTTTTATGAACTCCGTATCATATTTTTCCTCGAACAGGTAAATCCCCTGAAGTGTGTCCGCCTGTTTGATGAAGGGAGAACGCAGAATGCGATCCCAACTCCAATGCTGGTTGATCGGGCGCTGTGAAACGTCCAAATCTTTGGCGAGCGTCTGTTCTTTGTCCATGTAGCCCTCTTGTTGCAAGAAGAGCTTCAGTTTTTCGTCGTAAGGGAAATGCATGTTTACGCATATTTCCAGCCATCGGCTGGTTTCAGCTTCGCAAGCAAAATTTGTTTTCGCCACAATCTCGGCATACCTCTTTGGCCAGGCGCTCCTGACCTTTGCCAGCGCTTCTCTGGCGTAGTCCATGCACCAACAAGCGAGCGTATTGGTGTACCAGTTGTTGTTGACGTTGTTTTCGTATTCGTTGGGTCCGGTCACGCCCAACACCACATATTTCCCTTTGTCATGGGAGAAAGTGGCTCGTTGACTCCAGAAACGGGCAATTCCTATCAAGACTTCGAGTCCATAGTCCGCCAGATATTTCTCATCTTCCGTGTGCCGAATGTAGTTAAAGATCGCAAACGCAATGGCGCCGTTCCGGTGAATCTCCTCGAAGGTTATCTCCCATTCATTGTGACATTCCTCGCCATTCATGGTCACCATGGGATATAACGCGGCGCCGTTGGTGAAACCCAATTTGCCGGCATTTTCTATCGCTTTCTGAAGATGTTTGTACCGATAGATCAACAGATTCCGCGTCACCCGGCTTGGCGCCGTGGAAATAAAAAAAGGAATGCAATAGGCTTCCGTATCCCAGTACGTGCTCCCGCCATATTTTTCGCCGGTGAATCCTTTCGGGCCAATATTGAACCGTTCGTCCTGGCCCGTGTAGGTCTGGTTCAGGTGGAATATATTAAACCGGATTCCCTGCTGGGCTTCAACGTCACCCTGAATCACGATATCACTGTGGCTCCAGATATCCGCCCATTTCGCTTTATGAGCCTCCAACAATGCGTCGAAGCCAACTTGATAAGCAGCCGATACTCTTTCGCAGGCTTTGGCTTTCAATTCATTTTTGTCATAATCCAACGAGGTTGCCACCGCCACGTACTTGTAAACAGTGGCCACCTCACCCTCCTTGAGCTCCGTCTCGATCACATTACCGGTATATTTCGGAGTTTTTACGCAGGTGGGTTCCGTCGCGATCATCCTGCCGTTCCTTTCACATCGACACTTCATCGCAAATCCAATGCGGAAATCGAGCTTCCGGGTTTGTGCCAGCAGGAATCCGTCATGTTTGCCTGATTCTGTCTCCAGGATGTTCCAAAACTGTTCGTTGTAGTTGGAATCCTTGTTCTTCACATCGCCGTCGATGTAAGGAGAAAGAGTTAATCTGATGTTTTTTAACGCCGTGACAGAATATTTGATGACGCCAATTTCAGGATTTGCCATGCTGACAAACCGCAGCGCTTCAACCCGGATTTGTTCCCCTTCGGGCATCGTTGCGACGAAGCTTCGCGAAAGGACGCCCTCCTTCATGTTCAAAACACGTCTGAAGCTTTCCGTCTTGCATCCCGCCAAATCCAGATGGTTTCCGTTCACCTGTATATCGATGCCGATCCAGTTTGGCGAATTCAGCACTTTTGCGAAATATTCGGGATACCCGTTTTTCCACCATCCAACGCGTGTTTTATCTGGAAAATAAATTCCGGCCCCATAGCTGCCTTGGAGAGTTTCGCCGGAATATTTTTCCTCAAAGTTTGCGCGTTGCCCCATGTGTCCATTTCCAATGCTGAAAATGCTCTCGGAAACTTCCTGTCTGCCTGGATCAAATCTCTCTTCAATCACGGACCATTCGTCGCTAGTCAGATATTTATTCATGGCAAGGCAATTAAGAGTTGGCGTTTAAGCAGGTGCCTTTCGGTTGGATTGACGCTCCAGCTTTGCGATCAATGTTTTTACGGAAAGATCTTTCAAGCCCGAAGTAACGAAATTCGCTTTTCCCAAAATAACCGGGTCCCCAATGCCAACGCTGAACATGTTGGCAGCTATGGCGGCTTCAATTCCGGCTTTAGCATCTTCAAAGACAACGCAATTCTGCGGAAGGACGCCAAGTTCCCGGGCGCCGGTTAGAAACACTTCCGGGTCGGGTTTGGCTTTTGTCACTTTATTGCCGTCGATGATCGCATCGAATAAATGCGTTATTTGCAAAAGGTTCAAGATGGTTGTTGCATTCTTGCTTGCGGACCCTAATCCAATTCCCAGGTTGTTATTCCTGCAATCGGTCAGAAATTCCCTTGCTCCCGGCAGCACTTCGTCGGGACGCATTTTCAAAACGTACTGCAGATAAAGCGAATTCTTTTTCTGAGCTAAAAGCGTTTTTGATTCGTCATCCAGAGAAATCCCTCCGATTTCGAGCAGTATTTCCAGGGATCGTATTCTGGAAACACCTTTGAGTTTCTCGTTGTCTTCTTCCGTGAAAACAAATCCCAGTTCTTCGGCAATTTCCCGCCACGCGCCAAAGTGATACCTGGCGGTATCCACTATCACGCCATCCAGATCAAACAGGCAGGCTTTGAGCATCATCGAATTGGTATTCTCCACAGTCATCAATGCGTGCTGGCCATGCCGCGCGCAGCAGCTTCCCCGCCGGTTTGCTTAAAGGTCACCACCAACAGCGTCAGCAGGGCGGCCAGTCCCATGCTCACGCCGCCCAGGACGAGCGCATTCATGGGTTCGCTGTGGAGATAATTTTTCAGGATGTATCCCAGCAGGCTGGAAGCGGCAATCTGTGGCACCACGATGAACAGATTGAACATTCCCATCATGACGCCGACTTTTTCCTTCGGCAGTGAGGGTGCAAGCATGGCGTAGGGCATGGAGAGGATGCTCGCCCACGCGATGCCGACCGCGGTCATGGCGATCAACAGGTGATGTTTGTCTGAAGCCAGAGGAACGGATGCCAGTCCCAGCGCCCCCACCGCCAGACAGAGAATGTGCATCAGCTTGGGGCCGGTGTATTTTGTACCCCACAGCAGCACGAATGAAAAAATGAAGCACACGGCATTATACGCGGCAAAACAGAAGCCCGACCAGGAACCGGAGGCTTCCATTTCCACCGAGCCAGGCGCGGCATGGAAAATATTCCTGGCCACCGCCGGGGGAAAATAGACCCACATCGCGAACATCCCGATCCAGGTGAAGAATTGAACAAGGCCAAGTTCCCACATCCGCCGGGGCAGATGAAATACCAGCGCGAAGATGTCGCCCAAGCCGAGCGTCCAATCAAACTTCCGCGCACGGATGGCGGCCAGTTCGGAATCAGATGGCGGGTATTCCTTGGTGCTAAAAACCGTCCAGAGCACTGCGCCCATGAACGCCGCTGCGCCGATGTAAAACGAGAGCCGGACGGAATTGGGTATATGTCCCTGCCCGGCGCCTTCGGAGGTGACGCCGAACCAGTTGGTCATCATCCAAGGCAAAGCCGAAGCGACGGTTCCGCCCAGACCAATGAACAGGGATTGAATGGCGAAACCCTGGGCGTTCTGTTCTTCGGGAAGATTGTCCGCCACCAAGGCCCGGAAAGGCTGCATGCTGGCATTGATGGTTCCGTCCAGCACCCAGAGCAATCCCGCCGCCATCCAAACCGACGGGCAATTAGGCATCAAGACCAGAGCAAACGACGCGAGAATCGCGCCGCCCAGAATAAACGGACGCCGCCGGCCCAGCCGCGTCCAAATGCGGTCGCTGGATTGCCCAATCAATGGTTGGACGAGCACGCCGGTGACGGGCGCGGCCAGCCACAAGATGGCCAGGGAATCGGCGTTCGCCCCGAGGTAGCCGTAAATGGCGCTCATGTTCGCCATCTGCAAACCCCAGCCAAACTGGATGCCGAGAAAGCCGAAGCTCATGTTCCAGATTTGCCAGAAAGAAAGACGTGGTTTATTCATAAAAAAGTTCGATTCAAAAGAAATGTACGCCGGGGCGAACCGGCATTGGATTCACAACGCCACCGGTGAGAGCAACGACAACGTTCGATTTTTCGCACAAAATGATTGCGGTTCTATTTCGGCACCACGCGATGGTAAATCCGCCATTCAAACCCACCCAGATGAAAGAGCGGGAAATCGTCACCGGGTAATTTTGGCATCCCCGAAATTTGAACGGGCTTGAACTCCCCGCTGTTTTCGACTTCGACACGGCCGGTGACCGGCCGGTTGGAAAAATTGATCACCACCACAAACCCGTCGTTTTCGTCGAGGCGCATGAGTGTCACGAGGTCGGCTTCGTCTGAATTATGCAGCCAGATGACGCGGCTGTTGCGAAAGGCGGCGTATTGTTTGCGAAGCTGGATGAGTCCGTGATAGATCTCGCGCAGGGGCGGACGTTCCTTTGGGCTCCAAAAAACCGGCAGCTTTTCGAACAACGCCGGATCGCCGGATTCGGTGGCGTCGCCGACTTCCATGCCGTTGTAAATCAGCGGCACGCCGTCGAGTGAAAACATCAGCACTGATGCCGCCAGTGCGCCGCGAACGCCATAACGTGAAACCGCCCGCGCTTCGTCGTGGTTATCCGTGATCCGCATGTGCAAAGAATTTTGCGGAAATTGCCGCAGACTTTCTTCCCATGACGCGCGTAAATTAGAGGCGGGTGCACCGCGCAGCAACACGTCATTCATCGTGGCCATTAACGGCCAGGAATAATCAATGTCGAACGCCTTCACGAGCAGTTCCGGCTTGCTGGCTTCGGCCAGCATCATGATGTCCGGCTTGGTT
>Ga0209540_10001141_pt1 | contig 21151 bp, 21 predicted proteins | sample BarGraIncu01121A_FD_184501 | JGI IMG/M metagenome (GOLD analysis project Ga0209540, IMG submission 184501) | Arctic peat soil microbial communities from Barrow, Alaska - Barrow Graham LP Incubations 011-21A (SPAdes) (version 2) | ecosystem: Environmental > Terrestrial > Soil > Wetlands > Peat... | reverse complement strand
ACCCGGCGTCTTCGTCATACCAGCCAGAGTAATGGCAATACCTCGACAATGCGATGACGACACGCCACAAGTACTGGCTACATTTCAGGACCGCAAAACAACCAACCATGCAGGTCAGTGTGCACATCGAGGCTCAGACAGCTCGTAACTTCGGCCTAGGCTGGCGGTATGACGGTGCGTCGAGTGATGGGGATCGAGACGGAGTACGGCATTTCGGTGCCCGGCGATCCGAGCGCGAACCCCATGCTGCTGTCCGGGCATGTCGTCAACGCCTACGCCAGTCTGCAAGGTTCTCGTGCCGGTCGGGCGAGCTGGGACTACGAGGACGAGATGCCGCTGCGAGATGCGCGCGGATTTGAGATCCTCCGCCAGTTCGCGGATGCCAGCCAGCTGACCGACGAAGAAGACCCCACGCTGGCCAACGTGGTGCTCACCAACGGTGCCCGCCTGTATGTCGACCACGCACATCCGGAGTACAGCTCGCCCGAGGTGACCTCACCACGGGCGGCCCTGTGCTGGGATCGGGCGGGGGAGCAGATCATGCTCGAGTCGGTCCGGCGCCTGTCTGCTGTGCCGGGAACTGCAGGTGTGAACATCTACAAGAACAACACCGATGGCAAGGGCGCGTCATACGGTACGCACGAGAACTACCTCATGAGTCGCGCGACGCCGTTCTCGGATATCACTCGCCACTTGATTCCGTTCTTCGTGGCCCGCCAGGTGATGTGCGGCGCGGGCAGGGTCGGCATCGGCCAGGACTCGACCAGCGCCGGGTTCCAGATAGCTCAGCGGTCGGACTTCTTCGAGGTTGAGATAGGCCTCGAGACCACCCTCAAACGTCCCATCATCAACACCCGCGACGAGCCCCATGCGGTGGCCGCGCTGTACCGCCGACTACATGTGATCATCGGGGACGCCAACCAGTGCGACGTCGCGGGACTGCTCAAGATGGGCACGACCAGCCTGGTCCTGGCCATGATCGAGGACCAGGCCCTTGACGTGGACCTCAGTGTCCGCAAACCGGTGGCCACCCTGCACGCGGTGTCGCACGACCCCGGCCTTCGAGTGCTCCTCGAGCTGCGCGACGGGCGCAAGATGACTGCCGTCCAGCTTCTCTGGATCTACTACGAACAGGCGGAGCGCTACCTGCAGGCGCGTAACCCCGGTGCCATCGACGACGACACCCTGGAGGTGATGTCGCGTTGGTCCTCGGTGCTCACCAAGCTCGAGCGCGACCCCATGGAGTGCGCGCGTGAGATCGACTGGGTTGCCAAGCTCACTCTCCTGCAGGGGTATCGCGACAGGGATGGGCTCGAGTGGTCCGATCACCGGCTCAAGGCGATCGATATCCAGTGGTCGGACGTCCGCCCCGAGAAGGGTCTGTTCCAGCGTCTTTCGCAACGCGGTCGGATCGAGTCACTCACCGAGGATGCTGCGGTGAAGGCGGCCATCACCAACCCGCCCGAGGACACTCGCGCCTACTTCAGAGGTCGTTGCCTGGAGAAGTACTCAGCCGAGATCGCCGCTGCCTCCTGGGACTCGGTGATCTTCGATGTGCCGGGCCAGACGGCCCTGCAGCGGGTCCCCATGCTCGAACCGCTGCGTGGCACCCGTGAGGGTGTGGGTGACCTGATCGACCGCAGCCCCGACGCTTCAACCCTTTTACGGGAATTGGCTGCCGCCAACAGTTGACAGCGGGCTAGGCTGCAAAAGACGAAGGTTGTACGGCGTTCTGCCGGCCCCGATCAACGCCCGTGGAGGAACAGATGCCAAGCCAGGAGCAGAGTCGACCCCAGCGTCGCGATGACATCCCGGACGAGGCCCCCGAGCCCAGCGCAGCCACGCCTGAGGCGGCGGCCCGCAAGGACGCGCTCGACGACGACATCGACAGCGTGCTGGATGAGATCGATGGTGTTCTCGAGTCCAACGCAGAGGAGTTCGTGCGCGGTTTCGTTCAGAAGGGTGGCCAGTGAGCGTCGGCTCGGTGGGTGGTGGCGGACGGCTGCCCGCAGCGTTCATGACGACAGGGTCCTCGTCCTTCACCGAGTTCCTCGGGGTGCACTCTCCTGAGCTGCTGCCATCACGGCGACCGTTGCCGGTGGGCGGCACGTTCGAAGTGCCGCACGGCACGACGATCGTGGCACTCACCTATGACGGCGGGATCGTCATGGCGGGGGACCGTCGAGCAACCATGGGCAACCTGATAGCCAACCGTGACATGGACAAGGTGTTCGGCGCCGATCAGTACTCCGCGGTCGGGATCGCCGGTACCGCCGGCCTTGCCATCGAGATCGTCAAGCTCTTCCAGGTCGAGCTTGAGCACTACGAGAAGATCGAGGGCACGCTCCTCTCGCTCGAGGGCAAGGCGAACCGGCTCGCGACCATGATCCGCTCGAACCTCGCGATGGCGATGCAGGGCCTGGCTGTCGTCCCGATGTTCGCCGGCTTCGACCTCACCACGATGACTGGCCGGATCTTCTCGTACGACGTGTCGGGCGGCTGCTATGAGGAGCATGACCACCACAGCGTCGGCTCAGGCTCGCTGTTCGCCCGTGGTGCGATGAAGAAGCTCTGGCACCCTGGTATGGACTCGACCGCGGCAACACGGGTGGCCGTCGAAGCGCTCTATGACGCCGCTGATGACGACTCAGCCACGGGTGGTCCTGACCTCAGCCGACGGATCTGGCCGACGCTGGCCGTCGTGGACGCCGAGGGACTGCGCTTCCTGGACGACGACACCCTCGCCGCGGTTGTCGAGCAGATAGTCGCCGACCGCCAGGGCAACCCCGGAGGCGCCCGATGACCATGCCGTTCTACGTCTCGCCCGAGCAGCTCATGAAGGACCGGGCGGACTACGCCCGCAAGGGGATCGCCCGAGGTCGGTCCGTCGTCGTCCTGGGCTACGACCGGGGCATCGCGTTTGTTGCCGAGAACCCCTCCCGCGCCCTGCACAAGGTGTCCGAGATCTACGACCGGATCGCCTTCGCCGCAGCCGGCAAGTATAACGAGTTCGAGAACCTGCGCGTGGCCGGCGTCCGTTATGCCGATCTGCGCGGCTACTCCTACGACCGCAGCGACGTCACCGCGCGGGGTCTGGCGAATGCCTACGCTCAGACGCTGGGCACGGTCTTCACGCAGGAGTCCAAGCCCTATGAGGTCGAGATCGTTGTCGCCGAGGTCGGTGAGCGCGCCGAGCAGGATCAGATCTATCGCCTGACCTATGACGGTTCGGTCGCCGACGAGCAGGGTTTCATCGCCATGGGGGGCGCCGGGGAGCAGATCACCGCTGGCCTGCAGGAGCGGTGGAGCCCAGGCATGAGCTTGGGCGACGCTCTGGGACTCGCTGTCGACCTGCTGAATCAGGACCCGGCAGGAGGGCCCTCACGCACACTGACGGCAACCCAGCTCGAGGTCGCGGTGCTGGACCGGGCGCGCCCTCGGCGCTCTTTCCGTCGTCTGGCGGGGCCGTTGCTTGACGCTCTGCTGAGCCGTGAGGACCCCACGATGGATGTGCCTGCCGAGGACGACCCGACGCCAGGTCGACACGACACGCTGACCGGTGAGAGCGCACCGGCCGACCGACCCGAGCCGGATCCTTCGTGACCATCGCGGTCACCGGTGCTACCGGAGGTCTTGGCGGCCGGGTCGCCCGTGAGCTGGCTACGCGAGGAGTCGAGCAGCGGCTGATCGTTCGAGACCTCGCCGCCGCGCCGCAGCTACCAGGCGCGGATGTCGCCGTCGCGGCATACGAGGACTCCGAGGCGATGGCCAAGGCTCTGGATGGTGTGGGAACCCTGCTCCTGGTGTCCGGGCACGAGGACCCTGACCGGACCTCGTTGCATCGCAAGGCAATCGAGGGCGCTCGTTTGGCCGGGGTCGAGCGCATCGTCTACACCTCGTTCATGGGTGCCGCGCCTAACGCGACGTTCCCCTACGCCCGTGACCACAGTGCCACCGAGCTCGCGGTCCGCGATGCGGGGATCAGCCTGACGTCGATGCGCAACTCGCTGTATGCCGACGTCGCGCCCCAGCTTGTTGGGGCGGATGGAGTGATTCGCGCCCCGGCAGGGCACGGTCGTCTGGCCTGGGTCGCGCGCGCCGACGTGGCACGACTGGCCGCTGTGCTGTTGGTCGAGCCCGGTCATGAAGGACAGATCTACGACGTATCCGGACCTCATGCGATCGACCTGCACGAGACCGCGCGCATTCTGACGAAGGCCACGCGTCGGGCGATCACGTACCACGCTGAGACTCTCGACGAGGCAAGAGCGTCGCGAGCGGGTCACCCCGACTGGATCGTCGAGGGTTGGATCGGCTCCTGCTTGATGCTTGACACCGGCGAAGGTTCGGTGACCAGTCACACCATCGAGCACCTCACTGGCCGGCGCCCGATGACTCTCTCGGAGTTCCTTGCCGCCGAACCCGCATCTTTCGCCCACTTGACCACCGATCGCTGATCGGCTGATGCTCAGCGGAGAGACCACAAACGCGGCTGGTCGATCCTTGAAGGACCGGCCAGCCGCGTTGACGTAATCCAGAACTCAGCCCTTGGCGCCGGCCATCTGGCGCGGGTCAGTCTTATGGTCGCCGGCTTCGTCGTCCGTCAGCTCGTCGGTGCCGAGGTCGTCAGCCGTCTGCGTTGTGTCTTCGCCGTCTCGGACGTCGGCCACAACGTCTTGCTGGTCTCTGGCGGCGACAGCAGCGGCCGCGGGGTCGGCGGCAGCAGGTGCTGCCAGGCGTACCGGGTTGAACCTCGTGACGTCGCCGAGTGCCGCGAGGTCCCGGCGGACGATGCTGAGCTGCGCGTTGATGTGGTCGCGGCGCTCGGTTGCGCCAGCGAGCTCGTGCTCCGAGTTCTCTCGTATGCGCTCAGCCTTGGCTCTGGCCTCAACCACTAGTGTCTGTGCTTGCGCCATCGCCTGCTCGAGCTGCCGTGCAGCCTCCGTCGCCGCCACCTGCTGTGCTTGCTCGGAGTCGTGGCGGATCTGCTCCGACCGCAGCTGGACGGCGGCCAGCTGCTGCTCGGCGGTCGTGACCTGGGCAGCGAAATCCAACGCCGACGTGTCCCGACGCGCGGCTAGTGTCGTCTCGAAGTCGATTGCCGCGGCCGCTGACGAGGCACGCGCTCGCTCATAGGCGGCTTCGGCTTCTTCTCGTCGGGCCATTGCCTGGTGGTCGGCGTCCTGCCGGGCCATTGCCTGGCGGTCGGCGTCGCTCAGGAGGCTGTCCGCGTGCTGTCTGGCGTCGTTGAGGAGGCCGTTTCCTTGGTCTTTGGCGTCGTTCAGGAGGCTGTCCGCGTGCTGTCTGGTGTCCTCCAGAATCCGGGCGGCCTCGTCGTCAGTGGCGTTGCGTGTCGCCATCGCGTAGTCGTCCGCGTCCTGACGGGTCGCGAGAGCGCTCTCGTAGGCGAGCGCGTGCTGGCTCACGGCGTCCGCCTGAGCGCGGGTTCGTAGCTCGATGGCTTCCTCGCCCGCCAGCGTCAGGATTGAGATGATGCGCTCGCCAAGACCCTCGTAGGTGGGTGTGGCAGCCTCCATCTGCGCTTCTTCGAGAACATGGGCACGTTGGGCATGACGTTTGACCTCGCCCTTGAGCTGGCCATTGGCGGCCTCGAGCTTGTTGACCTGGAGGGTGCGCTCGGCGGCCTCCTGCCAGACTGCTGCAGACTCCTGTGAAAGCTGATTCACGTGCTGGTCCACCTGGGCGGGGTCGTACCCGTGGAGCACCCGACGGAAAAAGACGTTGGAGTTGGGCATCGTGTTCCTGTCATTGCAGGGTGGTGAGACAGAGCGAGCATATCTCGTTATGGCAACACCTTGCAGAAGTGTTGATCCCGAGAGCAGGTCACGCAGGGTTCGCAGTGGGGGTGCGAAATCCCACGGTTGTCTGGGTCGGCCGTGGAGTTGGCCAGCGATGTGGGCTCCGGTGCTCCGCGAGCTCATGAACCGTCTTGGCTGACGTCTCGCTCAGGATCCCGGTGGGGCTGTCACGCTGATACTGGTCCCATGGGATCTGATCCTCTCAGTCCAAGAAGGGCCGTGCCGGACTCTTACCAAGGCTGTTCGACACTCCCTAGAGTGAGGCCATGGATCGCCGCATCTTCGGTATCGAGAACGAGTACGGGGTCACCTGCACGCTAGACGGTCAGCGACGTCTGACTCCCGATGAGGTGGCGCGCTACCTCTTCCGCAAGGTTGTGTCGTGGGGTCGGTCCTCAAACGTGTTTCTCGCCAACGGCTCTCGTTTGTATCTCGACGTGGGCAGCCACCCCGAGTACGCCACACCCGAATGTGACGACGTACGACAGCTGGTCACTCACGACAAGGCCGGAGAGCGCATCGTCGAGGGACTTGTCGCCGACGCCCAGCAACGGATTGCTGACGAGGGTATTGCGGGCGATATCTATGTCTTCAAGAACAACACCGACTCGGCGGGCAACTCCTACGGCTGTCACGAGAACTACCTCGTCGGCCGGGCAGGGGAGTTCCAGAGGCTGTCCGATATCCTGATTCCGTTCCTGGTCAGCCGTCAGATCATTTGTGGCGCCGGCAAGATCACTGCCACATCCCGTGGAGCGACCTACTGCGTCAGCCAGCGGGCAGACCACATCTGGGAGGGCGTCTCCAGCGCCACCACTCGCTCTCGCCCCATCATCAACACCAGAGACGAGCCACACGCGGATGCCGAGAAGTACCGTCGGCTGCATGTCATCGTCGGTGACTCCAACATGAGCGAGACGACCACGATGCTCAAGGTCGGCTCAGCTGATCTGGTGTTGCGGATGATAGAGGCCGGTGTGGTGATGCGGGACCTGACGCTCGAGAACCCGATCCGGGCCATTCGCGAGATCAGCCATGACATGACCGGCACCAAGAAGGTCAAGCTCGCCAATGGTCGTGAGCTGAGCGCGTTGGAGATCCAGAACGAGTACTTCGAACGTGCCACGGAGTTCGTCGACCGCGAAGGTCTGGACGATCCGATCCACAAAGGTGTCCTGGACCTGTGGCAGCGGACGCTCATAGCGGTCGACACGGGGGACCTTGCCCTGGTGGGGACCGAGATCGACTGGATCATCAAGTACCTGCTGATCTCCCGCTACGCGGCAAGACACGATCTGAGCCTTTCCAGCCCCCGGATCGCTCAGCTCGATCTTGCCTACCATGACATTAATCGGCAGCGTGGCCTGTTCTATCTCCTGCAGAGTCATGGCAACGCTGCCCGTGTCTGCTCTGACTCGGAGATCTTCGAGGCCAAGACCGTGCCGCCCCAGACGACGAGGGCCAAGCTGCGTGGCGACTTCATCCGCGCAGCCCAGGAGCACAAACGGGACTTCACTGTCGACTGGGTCCATCTCAAGCTCAACGACCAGGCGCAGCGGACTGTCCTGTGCAAGGACCCCTTCGCTGCAGTCGATGCCCGCGTCGAACGGCTGATCGAAGGCATGTGATCGGCGAGCATACGACGTTGCGAGGTGCGGACCTCACAGGGTGTGGCGATATGGTGGTCGCAATTCCTGTACCAACGATCAAAGGTCATCGCGTGCGTCTGTCTCGTCTACGAGTTGTGTCCGCAGCTGTCATACCCCTGGTATTCCTGGCCGCCTGCGGTTCGGGCAAGACCGACGTGAAGGCGAATCCTCTTGACGTCGTGACGGTGGGTGGCACGGCTAAGGCACCCACCGTGACCTTCAAGACCAAGCCGCTCAGTGTGAAGACGACGACCACCAAGGTCCTCACCTCAGGCACGGGGGCCAAACTGTCCAAGGCCAACGCGATCACGTTCAACTACGTGCTCGTCAACGGCAAGAACGGCAAACAGGTCGAGACCAGCTTCGGCAAGCAGGCGGCTGGCATGGACCTCTCGTCCGCTTCACTGCTGCCGGGGCTGAGCAAGGGCCTCGTCGGCCAGAAGGTCGGTTCTCGGTTGCTGGTGGCGATCCCGCCGGTGGACGCCTTTGGTGCCCAGGGCAACGCCCAGGCTGGCTTCGGCCCCTCAGACACAATCCTCTTCTTGATCGACCTGGTCTCGGCCAGCACCCCACTGGCGACCGCCAAGGGCGTTGCGGTTCCGCCCAAGGCTGGGCTCCCGACCGTGAAGGTTGATGGCGCCAAGGCCGCGGTGGTCACGGTACCCAAGACCGCGGCGCCGACGAAGCTGATCGTCCAACCGCTGATCAAGGGCGCAGGTCCCGTCGTCAAGGCCGGCCAGAACATCAAGGTCAGCTACACCGGTGTGTTGTGGAAGAACGGCAAGAAGTTTGATGCGTCGGCTGACCACGGCTCATCGTTCGACACCCAGATCGGCGCCGGCAAGGTCATCACCGGCTGGGACAAGGGTCTGGTCGGACAGACCGTTGGTTCCCGCGTCCTCTTGGTCGTGCCTCCGGCTGAGGGGTACGGCGTCAAGGGCTCCCCGCCGCTGATCGGCGCCAAGGACACTCTGGTGTTTGTCATCGACATCTTGGCAGTCGTCTGATCCTCGCCCCTCGCTCCTCGCTCCTCGACCTGCGACTGAAAGGCCCGACCATCATGGGTTTTGACCCGAGCACGACCAAGCCTGAGATCGACTTCCCGGGCGACGTCGCCCCCACCGAGCTGGTCATCGAGGACCTGGCGCTGGGTGATGGCGCTGAGGCCAAGGTTGGTGACTCCATCAGCGCTCACTATGTGGGCGTGGCGCACTCGACGGGAGAGGAGTTCGACGCCTCGTGGAACCGCGGCGCGCCTCTGGACTTCCAGCTGGGCGTGGGCCAGGTCATCAAGGGCTGGGATGACGGCATCGTCGGCATGAGGGTCGGTGGTCGCCGCAAGCTCACTATTCCGGCGGCACTTGCCTACGGCGACCGGGGCGCAGGTGGTGCGATCAAACCGGGCGAGGCACTCATCTTCGTGGTGGACCTGGTCGACGCGCACTGAGTCGACGCGCACTGAGTCGACGCGCATCGAGCAGCGTTGCGGCGAATCGACCAGCCGCCGCAGCGGTCAGGAAGCAGGCTTTGTCCTGGTCGAGGCTGCGCCCCATGGTTGACAATCGCACCGGGCTGGACGACAGCGCGTCCGCCAAACCTGAGACGTCAACCTCGTGCAGCCGAAGTCGACCTGCGCTGTCAGCGGCGAGTTGCCGTGCCTGCTCCAGGACTCGGTCACCGAACTCTCCGCCCAGCAGTGGAACCGGCAGGTCTGCCGCCGCCATGGCGACCCGGCCGTAGGTCGTCAGACTGTGGTGGGAGATGCCACGGTGGCGTTCGCGCTCGTCGGCTTCGGAGACGCGCAGCGACGCGACGGCCAGACCCCCGAGCACCGCGGTGGCGTTGATGGCCTCACCGGTCGCCACACCGGAGTAACCCCAGGGGGAGTCGGTGCCCAGGTTGCCCGGGCCCTGGGCGACGATAGCCACGTCAGCGTGCAGGACGTGGGCTGCGGCCAGCAGGCCGGTGTGGACGTTGACTGCTTCAAGGTCACCGCCGAAGGCCTGGCCCACGGTGATGGTGCCGGCGAGCCACCCCGCCTTGGACAACCCGGCCACGGTCCGCGAGAACGCGATGGGCAGGGCGCCACCGTCGGTCATCACGTAGACCGCCCGGACCTGCGGGTCTCCCTGGCGCAGTCCCGCCAGGATGGCAGGCACGGCAGAGTGCAGGTCCGCCACGATGACGGGCATCGCGTCGATCCCGGTGGCACTGCGCAGCACTTCATGGTGCGGGCTCTCCTGCTCGTCGACGCCGAGGACCATCGTCTGCAGGGGTGTGTAGCGGGCCTTGATGATGTGGCCCGGGCTGGCCTCCGGGTCAGCTGGCAGGCGGTCAGGGATTGCCACGATCAGGGCCAACCCACCCGTGCCCAACCCGCGCTCCAGGGCACCGACATTGAGCAGAACCCTGTCTCCGGGCTGGGGCGTCCCGACCAGGTCGGTGTAGGCCAGCGCCATGATCGTCTCGCCGACCCGGCTGCGCAGCGTCACGTCGAGCAGGACCACATCGAACATGGCTGCTCCCGGCCACTGTTCCCGGAGCCGTTGGACAGTTGCCTCGCGCCACTGGATCACGCCACGAACAGTAGTGCTGCTGCCACCCCACGTGGGGCCCTGCGGTCCGGTAGCGTCGACGTTCATGAGCACAAAGTCCAATGCGGCCGACAAGACCGAGCGTCTGCTCAACCTGGTGATCTGCCTGCTCTACACGCGAAAGCCGCTGTCCAAGGCCAAGATCCGCGATGCGGTGCCGCAGTACGGCACGAGCGCCTCCGACGAGGCTTTCGACCGGATGTTCGAGCGTGACAAGGATGAGCTGCGCGAGCTCGGCATACCGCTGGTGACCGAGCCGTATGACGTCCTGTTCGACGACGAGCCTGGCTATCGCATAGACCGTCGCGAGTACGCCCTGCCGGAGATCTCCTTTGCCGCCGACGAGCTGGCCGTTCTCGGCCTGGCCAGCCGGGCCTGGACACAGGCCAGCCTTGCCGGGCCCGCAGCGCAGGCCCTGCGCAAGCTTGAGGCTGCCGGGGTGGAGCGCGACGACTCCTCGCTGATCGGTATCGTGCCGATGGTCCGGACCGTTGAGCCTGCCTTCGACGCAGTGAAGGACGCTGTGTTGCAGCACACTCCGGTGGCCTTCACGTACCGGACCGCAGGCACGGGAGAGGTGTCGACCCGTCACGTCCAGCCGTGGGCGATCGCCTCCTGGCACGGTCACTGGTACCTCACAGGGTTCGACACAGCCAAGGACGCACCGCGGGTATTCCGGCTGGCCAGGATCGAGGGCGAGGTCGTTGCTGAGGGCAAGCCCGGGTCATACGAGGTGCCGGTGGATCATCAGCCGAAGTCGATGATCAGCACCGCAGCCGTTGATCGCGCCCCCCAGCGGGCAAGCCTGAAGGTGCGGGTGGGCGCCGGGCACAGCCTGCGCCGGCAAGCGCACACGTCTGAGGCGGTCGATGACACATGGTCGCTGATTGCCCTCGACTTCACCGACACCGAGGCATTCGCCGAGGAGATCTGCAGCTTCGGCCCAGATGTCGTGGTCAAGGGCCCCACCGAGCTCAAGGAGTCCGTGATTCGCCGGCTGTCCGGAGCGCTTGGTCCTGGGCCGGGCAGCCCTGGACACATCACCGAGGGGGAGAGGATATGAGCGCCAAGAGGCAGTCCGGACGGTCCGGGCAACCATCGGAGTCGGCCACTACCCGGCTGTCGCGACTTCTGACGATGGTGCCGTGGCTGCTCAACCGGCAGGGTGTCGAGATCGAGGAGGCTGCGCGCGAGTTCGCCGTGACGCCGGCGCAGGTAGAAGCCGATCTGGCGCTCTTGTTTCTGTGCGGCACCCCAGGTGGCTATCACGGTGACCTGATCGAGGCCGAGTGGGAGAGCGGCAGGGTCTTTCTGGGCAACGCCGACACGATAAACCGGCCCCTGCGTCTCGGTGTCGATGAGGCCCTGGCCTTGATCGTGGGGTTGCGCGCCCTGGCCGCGGTCCCTGGGATCGGTGAGCGTGACGCCGTCGTGCGTGCGCTGGCCAAGCTTGAAGCTGCCACCGGCTCGGCCTCCGCTGGAGCGTCTCGCGTCCAGGTGCTGATCGACGAGGGGACCAGTCGAGAAGCAATGGCCCTGGCTCAGGAAGCACTGGCTGCTCGTCGACGCGTCCACCTTCGCTATCTGGTTCCTGGGCGGGATGAGTCAACAGAGCGCGACGTCGATCCCATGCGGGTGATCAGCTTCGACGCTCACTGGTATCTCGAGGGTTGGTGTCACCGGGCCGAGGACGTCCGGTTGTTCCGCCTGGACCGGATCGAGGCCCTTGCGATCTTGGACGAGGACGGCACCCCACCCGCCACGGCCGAGCCGCGAGATCTGGATTCTGGGGTGTTCACGCCACACGCCGACGATCAGCTCGTCAGGCTTGCGCTGGGACCGGGGGCGGTCTGGGTCAGCGACTACTACCCGGTGGAGAGCATCGAGCGGACGCCGGATGGGGGAGCGGTCATCGATCTCCGGACCGCAGACACCGCCTGGTTGCGTCGCCTGATGTGGCGACTGGGCTCACAGGCCACGGTGCTCGAGCCCGCAGAGCTCGCCCGCGAGGTTCATCTGGGTGCGCGTGCGGCTCTTGAGGCGTATGCCGAACCCGTCGGGCCTGCCGGGCCAACTCTGGCGAGCGGATAGAGTCCACTGTCATGTGGTGGGTGATGATCTGGGTGTTGCTGCTCGTCGTGTCCGGGGTGTACCTCGCCGCGCGGGTTCGGGGTCTGTGGGGCCAGACCAAGGAGCTCGGCTCCGAGCTCGCGGCCGCAGAGCGTCGTCTCGATGAGACGAAGGGCCAGTTGGAGCTGCTCGGGGAGCGGATCGGCTCTCCAGACGAGCTGGCCGTCTTCGCCGGTCCAGTCACCGCACGCATGCAGCGTGACCGCGCCAAAGCTCAGGGTCGCCGGGCGCGCCGACAACGTCGGGCAACCTCACGCCCAGCGTGGGCCAAACACGTAGACTGAGAACGGTCGGTCACCGGCACTGTGTCTCATGAGCATCGTGTTCCACAATCACGAAAGGCTTCCTCCCCATGGGCAAAGGTTTGATTGAACCTTGGCACATCGTCATCCTCATCCTGGTGCTCGTGGTCCTCTTCGGTGGGAAGAAACTGCCGGACGCCGCGCGCAGCCTCGGCCGGTCGATGCGCATCTTCAAGTCAGAGGTCGAGGAGATGAAGAAGGACGGCACGACCAAGCCCAGCGCCGCGAGCAGCGACACCGTCAAGGGCGAGACGGTCCATCCGACCGCAGACCCGATCCAGGACCCGACGAAGAAGCCGGCAGCGGATCCGACCGAGCGCGAGACCCACAACCAGCCGCCGGCCTGAGCCGCACATCAGCAGCGACAAGCCTGCTGTCACCTGAGGACCCACTGACACATGGCAGCACTGCGACATAAGCGCAAGACCGACGGACGAATGTCGCTGGGTGACCACCTGCGCGAACTTCGGCGGCGGTTTACCATCGCCGCCGCGGCCATTGCCGTTGGCAGCGTGCTGGGATGGGTGGAGTACGACCGGCTGTTCAACGCGATCATGGCTCCACTGCGCACGATAGCCGCGGAACGCCATGGTCTGGTCAACATCAACTTCGGGGGCATCACCCAGCCCTTCACCGTGCAGCTGCAGGTGGCGATGTTCGTCGGCGTCATCGTGGCCAGTCCGGTCTGGCTCTTCCAGGTGTGGGGATTCATCGTCCCTGGGCTGACCAAGCGTGAGAAGCGCATCACCGTCGCGTTCATCGGAGCCGCCGTGCCCCTGTTTCTGTTGGGGTGCCTCTTCGCAACCATTGCGGTGCCCAGGGCGATCGAGGTGCTGATCGGCTTCACCCCGCAGGGAGCCGCCAACCTGCCTGACGCGGCGCTCTACCTGACCTTCGTGACCCGTTTCATCCTTGCCTTCGGTCTGGCGTTCCTGCTTCCGGTGTTCCTGGTCGGCCTCAACGCGGCACATGTCCTGCCGGCGCGCATCATGCTCAAGGGCTGGCGGATAGCCGTGCTCCTGATCTTCGTCTTCGCGGCGATGATGACGCCGACTCCGGACGCCTGGACGATGCTTGTTCTCGCCGCGCCGATGGTCGGGTTCTTCTTTGCTGCCGTTGGTGTTGCGACCCTTATGGACAAGCGGCGCGCGCGTCGTGAGCCTGAGTGGGCCAAGGTCGCCGACGACGAAGCCAGCCCGTTGTAGGATCCGGCCGTGAGCAAGCGCATCGGGTTGGTCATCAACCCCACCGCGGACAAGGGTCGTGGCGCGGCACTCGGCATCGAGCTGGCAGCCCGGCTGCGGGCTGAGGGCCATGAGGTGATCGACCTCTCGGATGAGACCGCGGCCGGCGCGCGTGATCGTGCCCTGTCCGGCATCGCCTCAGGGTTGGATGTCCTGGCAGTCACCGGGGGCGACGGCACGGCCAATCTCGGGGTCAACCTCTGTGCTGGTACTGAGACGGTCCTGGCCATTGTCGCGGCCGGGACCGGGAACGATATCGCACGCTCGTTGCGGCTGCCCGTTCACGACGCGTTGGCCGCGGCCGAGGTCATCGCCAACGGCACGGTTCGCGTCATCGACGCCGGCCGGCATACCGATGCGCACGGCATCTCGCGCTGGTTTGCGGGCGTCCTGGGCGCAGGGTTCGACTCCGTCGTCAATGAACGTGCCAACACCTGGGGGTGGCCAAAGGGTCGGATGCGCTACAACTTGGCCATTGCCCGGGAACTGCCTGTGTTCAAGCCGATTCCCTATGTCATCGAGGTCGACGGCGTTCGTCACAGTACCCAGGCGATGTTGGTCGCAGTCGGTAACGGTCCGTCATACGGCGGCGGCATGCTGGTGTGTCCGGATGCTAGTTTCGACGACGGGCTGTTTGACATCTGCATCGTGCACCAGATCTCGACGATCGAGTTCCTCAAGGTCTTCCCGAAGGTGTTCAGTGGCAAGCACGTCGGGCACCCTGCGGTGCAGATCCTGCGAGGCAAGGAGGTCCGACTCGAGGCCGCCGGCATTGTCAGCTATGCCGACGGCGAACGCTTTGCGCACCTTCCGATGAGCTGCCAGATCGTGCCTGCCGCGCTGAACGTCCTCGTCCCCGGGTCTCTGACGTAGCCTGAGCGCCATGGCCACCTCATCGGACGCCGCACAGCCTCAGCTCGACGCGTTTGCCAAGGGTTACGACTTTCCGTTCGACGACTTCCAGGTGCAGGCGTGCCGGGCCGTCGCCGCGGGAGACGGGGTGCTGGTCGCCGCACCAACTGGTGCCGGCAAGACCGTCGTGGGGGAGTTCGCGGTGTTCCTCGCACTGGCCACCGCGCGCAAGGCCTTCTACACCACGCCGATCAAGGCCCTCTCGAACCAGAAGTATGCCGACCTGGTCCGCCGCCACGGCGTCGACCAGGTCGGTCTGCTCACCGGTGACTCCTCGATCAACGGGGAGGCCCCGGTGGTTGTGATGACCACCGAAGTGCTGCGCAACATGATGTATGCCGGGTCCAACACGTTGCGCGGTCTCGGCTTCGTGGTCATGGACGAAGTGCACTACCTCGCCGACCGCTTTCGCGGCGCGGTCTGGGAGGAGGTGATCATTCACCTGCCCGAGGACGTGCAGGTGGTCTCGTTGTCGGCGACGGTGAGCAACGCCGAGGAGTTCGGCGCGTGGCTCAGCGAGGTTCGCGGCGACACCGCGGTGATCGTCGAGGAGCACCGACCGGTGCCGTTGTGGCAGCACATGATGGTTGACCAGGGCCTGTATGACCTCTTCGCGGATGAGGTCTCTGCTGTGACCGGGGTCTCGAACCCGACCCGCGTCAATCCCGAGCTGCTGGCGCGCATCCGTGGTGGCGATCCGGCGGGTGGTCACGAGGGCTTCGGACGTCCCCGGGACGGCGGTGCCGATGGACGCGGTCGCGGTCGGCGCCCAGTACGGCAGGGTGGCCGTTTTGGGGGAGGGCCCGGCCGACGGGAGGTCATTGAACGCCTAGACCGGGATGGGCTGTTGCCGGCAATCACGTTCATCTTCAGTCGGGTTGGCTGCACGTCTGCGGTGAGCCAGCTCCTGGCCAGCGGCATGCGGCTGATTCCGCCGGTTGAGGGAGACCGGATTCGCCGCACGGTCGAGGAACGTATCCAGGGTCTGGCCGACGAGGACCTCGACGTGCTGGGCTACTGGGAGTTCGTCGAGGGTCTCACCCGAGGTTTCGCGGCACACCATGCCGGGATGCTGCCGACGTTCCGGGAGATCGTTGAGGAGCTCTTCACTGCCGGCCGCATCCGTGCGGTGTTCGCCACCGAGACCCTGGCCCTGGGCATCAACATGCCTGCACGCTCCGTGGTTCTGGAGAGGCTGGTGAAGTTCAACGGCGAGACACACGCAGACATCACCCCGGCCGAGTACACCCAGCTGACCGGACGCGCGGGGCGGCGCGGCATCGACATCGAGGGTCACGCTGTGGTGCTCTACAACCGGGGTCTGGACCCACTTGCGGTGGGGGGGCTGGCATCGACGCGCACGTACCCACTGAAGTCCAGCTTTCGTCCGACCTACAACATGGCGGTCAACCTCGTCGGGCAGGTGGGACGTCAGGCGGCGCGCGACATCCTTGAGACGTCGTTCGCGCAGTTCCAGGCTGACCGAGCCGTCGTCGGGATGGCACTGACCGTCAAGCGCAACGAGGAGGCACTCGCTGGTTACGCCGAGTCGATGACCTGCCATCTGGGGGACTTCACCACGTATGCCGCGCTGCGCAACGAGATTCGCGACATCGAGAAAGAGGCCGCCAAGGCCCGATCGGCCAGTCGGCGGGCCGAGGCTGCGGTCAGTCTGGAGAAGCTCCGCCCTGGGGACGTCATCAAGATTCCTGGTGGCCGACGCTCGGGTTATGCGATCGTCATACAGGGCAACGCGGGTGGCAAGAGGGAGAGCGCCTCGCCGACCGTACTGACCTCGGACGCACAGGTGCGCCGGCTCATGCTCGAGGACTTCTCCGCCCCGGTCGACCCGGTCATCACCCTCAGTGTGCCCAAGCGCTTCAACGCCCGAAATGCCAAGTCCCGTAAGGACCTTGCGGCAACGATGCGGATCAAGGTGCCCCACGACCCGCCACCGGCACGGCATACCGGCTCCGCAGGCTCCGGGGGAGAGAAGCGTGTCGCCGAGCTACGTCGGCAGATGCGCAATCACCCCTGCCATGGGTGCCCCGAGCGCGAGAACCATGCACGCTGGGCCGAACGCTGGTGGCGGCTGCGCCGTGAGACTGACCGGGTCGCCCGCACGGTCGAGGGCAGGACCAACTCGGTCGCTCGTACGTTCGACCGCGTCTGCGAGCTCTTGGTGGACCTGGGATATCTCACCGAGGGCGGCGCCGGGGTGACACCGCAAGGCGACTGCCTCAAGCGGCTCTACACCGAGAAGGACCTGTTGGCGGCCGAGTGCCTGCGCCTCGGCGTCTGGAAGCGTCTCGATGCGCCGAGCCTGGCGGCGATAGTCTCCACGCTGGTTCATGAGCCGCGACGTGATGAGGGTGAAGCCTCGCCCCGGATGCCCAACGACGACGTTCGGGAGGCGTATGAGGCCATGGTCCGCAGGTGGAGCCTGCTTGAGGACACCGAGCGTTTGCACACGTTGCCGACCACCAGCTGTCCAGACGCCGGCATGGCCTGGATGATGCATCGATGGGCCAGTGGTCAACGTCTCGAGGTGGTCCTTCGCGACACCGAGGTCAGTGCCGGCGACTTCGTCCGTCGCTGCAAGCAGGTCGTCGACCTGCTCGGTCAGATCGGTGACGCGGCTCCAGACCGGACCCTGGCAGTGACGGCGAGACGCGCCATAGACGCGGTGATGCGAGGCGTCGTCGCAGCCGATCGGATCGACTGACAGCAGCAGGCAGGCCCGGTGCCCTACCCGTGAGATCGGATGTTGCTCCTGACGAACATGGAGTCGGGGGTGTCGGTCGGGTAGGCCACCGCAGCGGCACAAGTCGAGTTCACCTGCTTCGCTTGGGCGGCCGAGAGGGTGTAGGCGTATCGACCGGCCGAGTTGGTGTGAACGGCGGTGCGTACGTAGGCCCCATCCGGAGCACCGGTGTATGACTGGTTCTCATCACCGCAGGCGGGGCGAATCTCCAGGCGCATGCCGGCGACGGGCATCAGAGAGCGGGTCAGGGCGACTCCGCCGCGCACGACGTACTTCGCGCCTGACGCCAGCGGGGTACCGAGCCAGGCCCGTGGCCAGTCGTAGCCCCGGACATTGACCGTGACCTTGTCCCAGGGGGCCGGAACAGCTGTCACCACCTCGTCATTCGGGGGGATCTCTGTCGGGTTGTGCCCGACGATATCTCCCGCCGCCATGTTGCCGGGGCGCCAGAAGCCGTAGTCGGCGGCACCGACGGCGAAGCGACCGCTCCAGACGCCGTTCGTATTGGTCCCGCTCGTCAGGTGCAGGCTCACCGTTCGGATGGACCGGCTGCGGTACGGCCAGGGGTCGCTGACGTTGTAAAGGACAACACACGGGCAGTCGACGGGGCCGATCATGTCGACTCCCTTCGAGGGGATCCCATCGGGGTCGACCAGGGTGAGACTCACCGTGACGTACTTGACCTGGGTGCGCTGCAGCAGCCCGCCGCTCCAGGAGACCCGCAAGTTCGTCAGCTGGGTCGGCGTCGCGGCGCTTACCGAACCTTGCGGGAGCAGCGCGCCTCCGGCCGTCAGCAGCAAAGCAATCGCAGCTGCGGCGACGCCAGAATGCCCGCGTGATCCCGATCCCCGGGAGTTGTGCCAGAAAAACGCGTTCTTCATGATGACTGCCCTCTTCCCGCGGGCCGATGAGCACCTCGGTCCTGGCCCAGGCTTTTCACAGTGCCCCTGCACCTGATTCGCCACAAGGGACCAAGGTCCCTCGCGTGGGATCAGTGGAATCAGGCAACTACGGGATCTTCCGCTGTGTGGGCGGCGACCCGTCAGTGGGGCTGATCGGTCAGTCGTCTTCGCCGAGCCCGAGCGCGCTCAGCACCCGGTTGATGGGATTGGCCAGGCCATATCTGGAGGCCAGGGAGGAGAGCAGGATGAGGTCGCCAACCTGCCGGGGGAGCGAGGCGTCAAAGTAGGGGATCGGGGCATCCCGTGCGACCTGGACAACGACTGGCGCGACGTCCAGGTAGGCCGAAGCGGCTTCCAGCCGTTGTCGTTGCGCGCCCTTGATCTGCGGGTCGCCCTCGGCGAGGGCGCGACGCAGGCTGGCCAGATCGCCATATCGGTTGATCAGGGTGGCTGCGGTCTTCTCACCGATCCCGGCAACGCCAGGCAACCCATCGCTGACATCACCACGCAGGGTTGCCAGGTCGGCGTAGGCCTGGCCGGTGGGAATCGAGTACTTGTTCTGCAGGAAAGCCTGGGTGACGACGTCGGGATCCCGCACTCCGCCGCGGGCGGTGTAGAGGACCCTGACACCGGCGTCGTCATCGACGAGTTGGAACAGGTCGCGGTCGCCGGTGACGACATCGACCGGGTACCTGCCGCGAGCGCGATGGGCCAGGGTGCCGATGATGTCGTCAGCCTCGTAGCCATCACTGCCGATACGGGCAATCCCCACGGCCTGCAACGCATCCACGATCAACGGTACCTGCGGAGCGAGGTCCTCGGGGCTCTCCTCCTGGATCAGGCTGCCTTGGCTGAGACGGTGCGTCTTGTATGTCGGGATGGCGTCGACCCGAAACGCCGGTCGCCAGTCGTTGTCCCAGCAGGCCACCAGATGTGTCGGGCGATGAGTGCCGACCAGGGTTGCGATCATGTCCAGAAAGCCCCGCACCGCATTGGTCGGTGGCTCGTCGGGGTTGCGTCGCTGGTCTGGCACGCCGTAGAAGGCACGGAAGTACAGCGAGGCCGAGTCCAGGAGCATCAGGCGCTGGGTCATGTCGTCATGGTGTCATTGCCAGCCTGTCGGCGCCCGCAGGTGCTGAGAGGTTAGTAGCCTTGCGCCATGGAGGATCTGGATCGCCGCATCGTCGAACTGTTGTCGCAGGACGGCCGCATGAGCTTCACCGATCTTGGCAAGGCCACTGGGCTGTCCACATCGGCGGTCCACCAGAGGGTGCGCCGACTCGAGGAACGTGGGGTGATCCAGGGTTACCGCGCGGTCCTCGACTACAACGCGCTGGGGATGCCGCTGATCGCCTTCATCTCGGTGACGCCAACGGATCCGTCAGCCCCTGACGACGTGGCGGACCGCCTTCGCGACATCGATGACATCGAGGCTTGTTACTCGGTCGCGGGGGAGGAGAGCTACATCCTCAAGGCCAGGGTGTCGACACCTGGCGACCTGGAGGACCTGCTCGCCCGGGTGCGATCCTCGGCGAGCGTCTCGACCCGTACGACCGTGGTCCTGTCGACTCCCTGGGAGGAGCGTCGGCATCCGTTGACTGACCTCACGCCGTCAGATCAGTAATCGATGGCGCGCTCCAGTCGGGGCGTTGCAGACGCAGCCGCCCTGTCACGGCCACGTGACCCTGTTGACCTGGCGCATTCCGTCGGGAACTGGCATGACGTCATGCTGCCTTCGCAATGACCAACGAGTCTGGCACGATGCGGGCATGGGTATTTCGAAGAAGCTGTTGTCCGACGGCGAGTACGTCGTGCTGAGCGTTCGTTCACACGGCAAGGCGCTCATCGGGCCCGTGGTCTTGTTCATGCTGGTCGTGGCTGGCGTCATCACGGCCCTGATGCTGATGCCTAACAACACCGTCGTGGCGTCCGGCGCCGCCGTGGTGGGCGTGCCGTTGGTGGTTCTCCTGTCGTTGATCCCGTTCCTGCGCTGGCTGACCTCGACCTACACCGTCACGAACCGGCGGTTGATCACCCGCCATGGCATCCTCACCCGGACCGGCCGTGACATCCCACTGTTTCGCATCAACGACGTGGCCTACGAGAAGCACCTGCTCGACCGGATCCTGGGCTGCGGCACCCTGGTCATCTCCGACGCCACAGAGAAGGCCGGTGTGGTTCTGCCGGACATTCCCAACGTGGAGCAGGTGCAGCTTCAGATCTCGGACCTGCTCTTTGCCAAGAGCGACGGGAGAGACGATGACGGCAGTCGCGTGCCCGGCGAGCCCCCTCGCGACGACCGTTGACCCTTGCTCACTTCAGGCTGGTTTGCTCACGTCAGACCGCTTCCTGGCCACAGAATCGAGCTCCGGAGCGGTCTGAACTGAGCAAGCGTGCGTTACTCAGACGAGCTGGGCTATCGAGGCCTCCCGGCTCGCGGCGGCCTTGGCCACAGCGGCCTCGTGAGCCATCTTGAGCCCACCGTGCTCGCGCCACCAGCTCTGACCGGCTTGGGGCAGGGTATAGATGGGGTCGTAGTAGACGAAGTCACGCGACAACGCATCGGTGTCGGTGCTCTCGATCGAGGTTCGGTAGTTCTTGCGCCAGAACGACATTCCGCGTTCGGTGTCGTAGGAGTCGACCTGGTGGACCCAACGCTTGCCCACGAATGGCACGTCGCAGACGATCCGCGGGGTGGCGAAGCCCGGCAGGTAGCCCATGAGGTCATGCTGCAGCCGCTGCGCCTCGGCCAGCGAGAGCCGCCAGTGCTCGGCGAACGGGATCATGTCGCACATGTAGAAGTAGTACGGCGTGATCGAGGCCCCATCCTGCAGA
>Ga0209540_10001140_pt1 | contig 21161 bp, 28 predicted proteins | sample BarGraIncu01121A_FD_184501 | JGI IMG/M metagenome (GOLD analysis project Ga0209540, IMG submission 184501) | Arctic peat soil microbial communities from Barrow, Alaska - Barrow Graham LP Incubations 011-21A (SPAdes) (version 2) | ecosystem: Environmental > Terrestrial > Soil > Wetlands > Peat... | reverse complement strand
TAAGTTCAGTCCTATACCACCCCTTCTTCTTTTTGAGGAGAGTGCCACACCCATGATGGTAAGGATAAATGCAGAAAACGGCACTGCAAAACGTGTGTGCTTTTCTATAAGTGCAAATTTTACCCTTTTATCTCCCCTAAGTTTCTGAGTTTTTATCAAATTATTCAGTTCACCATAGGTATATGATTCTACAATATCATTCCTTCTGTTCAAGTCATTTACGGATAAACTTATTACTGTGTCTATCCGGGCTCCTTTTACGATAGATTCTGTGTTTCCGTCATTTTTTCTGATATAATAGTCATAAAGGGTCCACCCCTGTTTTATAGAGTCCCATATAGCGGTTTCTGCAGTAAGTTTCGATCTGATATTGTGTCCGTCTATTGTTTCCAAAGTAAATCTCGAAGCGCTGTTATTTACACTGTTAAAAGACTCCATATAAACGTAGGTACCCGGAGTTAATTGAAAGTGAATGTTTGTGCCCGCATTGTAAACCCTCTCTTTTATGTACTTTTCCGCAAAATCGAGCCTTACCTTGTTTGCCGGCGGTATCAAAAAAAGGTTGAGTATCAGGCTTACGAAGGCAATAAAAAAGGCGGACAGAAAATAGGGGTATAGAAAGCGGTTAAAACTTATTCCACCTGCCAGGATGGCTACGACTTCGCTGTTGGACGCCATTTTTGAGGTAAAGAAAATTACGGATATAAATACCAGCAAAGGACTGAACAAATTGATGAAATATGGTACCAAATTGCCGTAGTAGTCGAATATAATGGCTTTTAGAGGAGCATCCTTTTCTATCAGGTTGTCTATCTTCTCACTGATATCAAATATTATTATAATAGCAATAATAAGAACCAATATAAAAAGATATGTTCCTATAAACTTCTTTATTATATATTTATCTATGGTGCCTATTTTTAAATTCTTATTCATTAAAGCTTAGTCTCTAATCTTTTAACAATTGTGTTTTTCCACACTTTAAAATCACCTGTCTTAATACGGTTTCCGGCCTCTTTAACCAACCAAAGATAAAATGCAAGATTGTGCTCGCTTGCTATTTGCGCACCCAGTATCTCTCCGGCAATGAAAAGGTGTCTTAAATAACCTTTGGTATATGAGCTATCTACAAAAGACGTTCCATTCAAATCCAAAGGCGATAAATCATCTGCCCATTTTTTGTTTCTAATATTTATTACCCCTTCAGATGTAAAAAGCATACCATTTCTGGCATTTCTTGTGGGCATTACACAATCAAACATATCAATACCTCTCTCTATCCCTTCCAGAATATTTGAAGGTGTTCCCACACCCATCAGATATCTTGGTTTGTCTTTTGGTAATATCGGGTCCAGCACCTCGAGCATCTGATACATGAGTTCGGTGGGCTCACCGACTGAAAGACCTCCGATTGCGTATCCCTCTCTGTTCAATTCTACAGCATGTTCTGCTGCGGCAATTCTAAGGTCTGGGTATATGCACCCTTGAACTATAGGGAAGAATGCCTGACTGTATCCGTGTATCGGTTCGGTATTATCGAAGTGTTCCACACCCCTCTCCAACCAGTTTTGGGTAAGCTTAAGGGATTTTTTGGCATATGCATGGTCCGAATCACCGGGAGGACACTCATCCAAAGCCATAATAATATCTGCACCTATTATCCTTTGAATATCCACAACACCCTCCGGAGAAAAAAAATGTTTTGAGCCATCTATATGTGATCTGAATGTGCAGCCTTCTGTAGTAAGCTTTCTGTTCTCTGCAAGTGAAAATACCTGATACCCTCCGCTGTCTGTTAATATCGGACCATCCCAAGAGATAAATTTGTGGAGTCCGCCTGCTTTTCTTATAATTTCCGTACCTGGTCTGAGGTATAAGTGGTAGGTGTTGCCTAATATTATCTGTGCCTTAATATCCTCTTTTAAATCTCTGTGAAATACTGCCTTAACTGTACCGAGTGTACCAACAGGCATGAAGATGGGAGTCTCTATAACTCCATGATCTGTATATAATAAGCCACAACTTGCAGATGTATCAGGGTCATGTGCTGTTTTCTCAAATTTCATATTCAATTATCAACGTCCAAAGATAATAATTTAATGCCTATATTTGAACTGCAATTGCTTATAACAATTAATAAAATATCGAATTTATGGATGTTAAACTACGTCTCACGCTAATGAATTTTCTTCAGTTTTTCATATGGGGATCATGGCTTATCTCTTTAGGAGGATATATGATTGTTAAATTACATTTTACGGGAGGACAGGTCGGTGGGATTTATGCCACTATGGGGTTGGCTTCTTTGTTTATGCCAGGACTGTTGGGAATCGTAGCCGATCGGTGGATAAATGCAGAAAGAGTTCTTGGAATGTGTCATATTTTAGGGGGGGTACTACTTTTCTGGGCATCTACAATTACAGACTCAAGACTTATGTACTGGGTTATGCTGCTCAATGCTATGTTTTATATGCCTACCATCGCCCTGAACAATACGGTGTCATACAGTATTTTAAAGCAAAGAGGATTGGATGTTGTAAAAGATTTTCCACCCATTCGCGTATGGGGAACAGTAGGATTTATCATTGCCATGTGGGTAGTTGATCTGTGCGGTTGGTCCTTTAAACCTTTGCAATTGAATATTGGTTCGTTTTCTGCGCTTTTTCTAGGTGTATATGCATTTACAATGCCTGCCTGCCCTCCAGCCAAAGTTAACACAAAACGCTCTCTGGTTTCTTCTTTGGGTCTGGATGCATTTGTGCTTTTCAAGCAGAGAAAAATGGCAGTTTTCTTTATTTTCGCAATGCTTCTTGGTGCTGCTTTGCAGATTACCAATACCTTCGGACAACCTTTCCTTCACGATTTTTCCTCTAACCCAGCATATGCATCTTTGTTTGCGGTTACCCATCCCGGCATTCTTATGTCTGTTTCTCAAATGGCAGAAACCTTGTTTATTCTCGCTATTCCCTTCTTTTTGTATCGTTTTGGTATAAAAAAGGTGATGCTGATGAGCATGTTTGCCTGGGTGTTGCGCTTTGGTTTGTTTGGAATTGGAAATCCGGGAGAAGGTCTTGTATTCCTTATTTTATCAATGATTATCTATGGAGTTGCGTTCGATTTCTTCAATATCTCAGGATCTCTTTTTGTAGAAACAGAAGCAAAGCCGGAAATAAGAGCAAGCGCGCAAGGGCTCTTCATGATCATGAGTAACGGCATAGGTGCATTTATTGGGGGAGTTTCCAGCGGTTGGGTGGTTGATCATTTCACCTCTGCGGAAGGAGTAAAGGCCTGGCCTCAAATATGGTTTGTTTTTGCAGGCTATGCTTTGGTTGTAGGTATTTTGTTTGCAGTTTTCTTCAGGTACAAACACATCCCAAAAACAAGCGAGAAGATAGGTGGTGGAACGCTAATTGATATTTAATTGACCAATAAGAATAAAAAGAGCAGCCTTTGCAGGCTGCTCTTTTTATTTATGCTATGTGCTATGTGCTTAAACTTTGGTTCTTCCTTTTTGCGGAACAGCCTTGGTTTTAGAAGCGGCTTGGGTCTTAGGTGCTGTCTTGGCTTTAGGTGCTGTCTTGGCTTTAGGTGCTGCTGCTTTTGCCTTAGGTGTTGCTTTTACCGCTCCGCCTTCAGTTGCAGCTTTGTCTTCCTTTTTAGCACGACTACGACGTGTTGTAGCTGTCTTTTTAGTTTCAGGTTTAGCCGCAGCAGTTGTTGCCTCGTTAAAGTCTACAAATTCAATCATTGCCATATCAGCTGCATCTCCTAAACGGAAACCAAGTTTAAGTATTCTTGTGTATCCACCGGGACGATCTGCAATCTTAGGAGCAATTACTCGGAAAAGTTCTGTAATAGCCTCTTTTTGCTTTAAGTATGAAAATACTGTACGGCGCGAGTGAGTTGAATCATCCTTGGATTTTGTGATTAGTGGCTCTATGTACATCCTTAAGGCTTTGGCCTTAGCTGTTGTAGTCTCGATCCTTTTGTGCAGTATGAGAGATGATGCCATATTTGCCAACATCGATTTACGGTGTCCGCTTTTACGGCCTAAATGGTTAAATGTCTTATTATGCCTCATTTTTTATAACTTTCTTTTCAATATTATACTTTGTAACATCCATTCCAAAGCTGAGTCTGTAGCGCTCAACAAGGTTATCTATCTCTGAAAGAGATTTCTTTCCAAAGTTTCTGAACTTCATAAGTTCTGTTCTTTGAAGAGATACCAACTCTGCAAATGTTTCTATATCCGCTGCTTTAAGACAGTTCAAAGCTCTAACGGACAGCTCCATATCTGCTAATTTGGTCAATAAAAGATGACGCATACGTAACGATTCTTCATCAAGTTCATTGCTGATAACTTCAACCGGAGTTTCAAGGGTTATCTTTTCATCTGAGAATAACATAAAGTGATGTATAAGAATCTTAGCTGCCTCTTTTAAAGCCTCCTTGGGATGAATAGATCCATCGGTTGTTATCTCCAAATTTAACTTCTCAAAGTCTGTCTTCTGCTCAACACGCCAGTTTTCAACTGAATATTTCACATTTTTGATTGGTGTGAAGATAGAATCAATTGGAATAAGGCCAAATGGTGCATCTTCTTCACGATTCTCTTCTGCCGGAACATAACCTCTGCCTTTTCCAATCCTCAACTCAACAGAGAGGGTAACAGATGGCTCCATAGAACATATTTGCCAATCTGGATTTAGTACCTTAAAAGAAGATAGCTGTTTAGATATATCTTCTGCGGTAAAGTTATGTTTGCCACTTACTGCAACGTTGACAATCTCTGAGTCTTCTCCCTCAATCATTCGTTTAAAACGAACTTGCTTAAGATTTAGAATGATATCTACAACTGTTTCAATAACACCGGGAATTGTTGCAAATTCATGGTCTACCCCCTGTATTTTTACTGCAGTAATAGCATATCCGTCAAGAGAAGAGAGAAGAATTCGACGCAAAGCGTTCCCTACTGTAATGCCATAACCTGGCTCCAGTGGACGAAACTCGAAGCGACCGAATGTCTCGGTAGCGTCAAGCATTATTACCTTATCGGGTTTTTGAAATGCTAATATTGCCATTTTATTTTTTATTTAGAGTATAACTCAACTATTAGTTGCTCATTTATTGTCTCCGGAATTTCAGTTCTTTCAGGAAGATTTAGCAACTTACCTGTAAGACTTGCTCCATCCCACTCAATCCAGGCAAATCTGCCTGTACCACGAGAAATGTTCTCTTGAATAACCTCTAAGCTCTTTGATCTTTCGCGAACAGCAACTACTTCCCCTGGTTTAACAATTGTAGAAGGAATGTTACAAATCTCACCGTTCAACGCAATGTGACAGTGGGTTACAAGTTGTCTTGCAGCAGCCCTGCTAGGAGCAACTCCCATGCGATAAACCAGATTGTCGAGACGAGTTTCAAGAAGTAAAATCAGGTTTTCGCCTTTACGTCCTTTCATTCTTGAAGCCTTTTCGTATAGATTACGGAATTGTCTTTCAAGCAGACCGTATGTATATTTTACCTTTTGTTTCTCTTTTAATTGAATACCGTACTCAGAAGTTTTTTTACGCTTCTTAGTCAGACCGTGTTGTCCCGGAGGGTAATTTTTCTTTTCGTAACTTTTATCGGGGCCAAAGATCGGCTCTCCAAATTTGCGGGCAATTTTTGTAGCAGGCCCTGTATATCTTGCCATATTAAATAATTTAAAATGAATTTATAAGGGTTAAACTCTACGGCGTCCCTTTGGACGACAACCGTTGTGTGGTAATGGAGTAACATCAATAATCTCTGTTACCTCAATGCCTGCACCATGAATAGTACGAATTGCAGACTCACGTCCTGCTCCGGGCCCTTTAACATAGGCCTTTACTTTACGCAGACCTAAATCAAAAGCTACTTTTGCACAGTCAGCTGCTGCTGTTTGTGCTGCATATGGGGTGTTCTTTTTAGAACCTCTAAAACCCATCTTTCCAGCCGATGACCAACTGATTACCTGTCCGGTAATATTGGTCAAAGTCACTATAACATTATTAAAAGTCGATGAAACGTGGGCTTGTCCATAAGCCTCAACTTTTACAACTTTTTTCTTATTTGTTGTTCCTGTCTTTTTTGCCATGATCTAGGTTCTATTTAGTTGCTTTCTTTTTGTTAGCTACTGTTTTCTTCTTACCCTTACGTGTACGGGCATTGTTCTTAGTAGACTGACCACGAACTGGTAGTCCAATACGATGACGGATACCTCTGTAACATCCGATATCCATTAATCGTTTGATATTAAGTTGAACTGATGAACGAAGTTCACCTTCAATCTTAAATTCAGAGGAAATAATTGCTCTGATCGCTGCAATTTGATCGTCATTCCAGTCCTTCACTTTTGTGTTATAATCGATACCAAGTTTGGTAAGGATTGTTTTGGCTGAACTGTGTCCGATTCCGAAGATATAGGTCAAACCTATCTCTCCACGTTTGTTGTTTGGTAAATCAACTCCGGCTATACGTGCCATAATCTATTTGTCTCTTTTTTGTTTACAAATTAAAAAATTATCCTTGGCGCATCTTGAATTTTGGATTCTTCTTGCAAATTACATACAGAACCCCCTTGCGTTTTACTATCTTGCAATCTTCACTACGCTTTTTAATGGATGCTTTAACTTTCATATTATCAAAATTTTTATTTATATCTGAAAGAAATTCTTCCTTTGGTTAAATCATAAGGGGACATTTCTACTCTTACTCTGTCTCCCGGCAAAATTCGAATGTAGTGCATTCGCATCTTACCTGAGATATGGGCAATAATCACATGTCCGTTATCTAATTCTACACGAAACATCGCATTCGACAGGGCTTCAATTATTGTTCCCTCTTTCTCTATTGCTGCTTGTTTAGCCATTTATTAAATATCTCAATCCCTATAATTTACTATTATCGTTTTCAATGAACTCAAATGTCGATAAAACATCCGGCTTTCCCTTTCTTACAACCACCATTAACTCATAGTGTGCAGAGTATTTCTTATCTGAAGTGCTTACTGTCCATCCGTCATCATGCATGAAGATAGATTTTCCTCCGGCATTAATCATCGGTTCAATGCATATAACCAGACCATCTTCCAGTTTTTTGCCTTGTCCTTTGCGGCCGTAGTTTGGTACTTCGGGTGATTCATGGAGATGTTTTCCAATCCCATGACCAACCATCTCTCTCACTGCAGAAAAACCGTAACTCTCTATATACTCTTGAACAGCAAATGAGATATCACCAATTCTGTTTCCTACTACTGCCTTTTCTACTCCTCTATACAGCGACTCTTTGGTTACCTTTAAAAGCAACCTGGCCTCTTGCGAAATCTCTCCCACAGGAAAGGTATAGGCAGAATCTCCATAGTAGCCCTTGTATATCGTTCCGCAATCTGTCGAAATAATATCTCCCTCTTTAAGGCGATAATCCGAGGCAAATCCATGAACCACTACATCGTTAACCGAAATACACATAGAATAAGGAAAACCATTATAACCGAGGAATGCAGGCATAGCACCATTATCACGGATGTAAGTATCGGCAATTTTATTCAACTCCAGAGTTGTAACCCCGGGAACAATATGCCTTCCTACCTCCGCAAGAGTTTTTGATACCAAGAGAGCGTTCTCTCTAAGTAACTCAACTTCTTCCTCTGTTTTTAGTTTTATCATTTCTTTTATGAACTTTGAAATCTGGTTACATTCCCGAACGGCCTTTTAGACGTCCTGTCTTCATCAAACCGTCGTAGTGACGCATAAGCAAATGACTTTCAATTTGCTGAAGCGTGTCTAATATTACTCCCACCAAAATCAGCAACGAGGTTCCACCGAAAAACGATGCAAACTGGTTGGTGACCCCAAGGATACGTGCAAATGCAGGAAGAATCGCTATAATTGCCAGAAAAAATGAGCCGGGCAATGTAATGCGGGACATTACTGCATCCAGGTATTCGGCAGTTTTCTTGCCTGGTTTTATACCAGGAATAAAACCTCCGTTTTTCTTCATATCTTCAGACATCATTGTTGGATTTACAGTTACTGCTGTATAGAAGTAAGTAAAAGCCATAACCATAAGGCCGTAGATTAAGTTATACCAGAGTCCGCTTGGATTTGACAGAGTAGCTGCCAATCCTCGTGTAGCATTAAAACCCGACAAAAGAAGAGGGAACATCATTAAAGCCTGAGCAAAGATAATTGGCATAACACCAGCCGCGTTTATCTTTAGAGGTATATATTGACGAACTCCACCGTATTGTTTGTTTCCTATAATACGCTTGGCATACTGAACTGGAATCTTTCGGGTCCCTTGTACAAGAGCAATTGTTGCAACAAATACAAAGAACAGAATAATCAGCTCTACAACCAACATTAAAATGCCTCCACCTGCACTTTGAACAATTCTTCCACTTGCCTCAGCGAAGAGGGCAAAAGGTAAACGAGCAACAATACCCACCATGATGATTAAAGAAATTCCATTACCTAAGCCGCGATCGGTAATGCGTTCACCTAACCACATAATGAACATAGTTCCGCCAATAAGTACTATAGTAGCAAAAATGTTAAACGAGAATCCAGGAAATAAAAATGCTGACACCGGTAATTGAACGTGAAGGTTTGCCAGATAGGCAGGACCTTGAAGAGCCAAAATTCCAATTGTCAGATAACGGGTCCATTGATTCATCTTTCTGCGACCGCTTTCGCCTTCACGTTGCATTTTCTGAAAGTATGGAACCATGATTCCCAAGAGCTGAATAACAATGGATGCAGAGATGTAAGGCATAACCCCCAATGCAAATATTGAGGCATTACCAAAAGCACCTCCGGAGAACATATTAAGCAAGCCTAAAAGCCCTTCGGATGCCTGAGTCTGCAAGTTTTCCAGCTGAGTTGGGTCGATACCGGGTAAAACCACATAGCTTCCTAAACGGTAAACCAACAACAACAGGAAAGTATAGATTATCCTTTTGCGCAGCTCTTCAATCTTGAAAATATTCTTTATTGTATCGATAAACTTTTTCATCAGAAAATTTAGATTTTAGTCGCCTTGCCTTGTTGTGACTCTATTCGCTCGATAGCTGATTTTGAGAAAGCATGGGCGGTAACATCCAACTTTGCAGTCAATATTCCATTACCTAAAATTTTCACTCTATCATTTTTTGAAGCCAATCCGGCTTTCATCAATGTATCAATAGTAAAAACCGTCTCTCCCAATTTTTCGCTAAGAGCTTGTAATGTAGAAAGGTTAATAGCCTTATATTCAACTCTGTTTATATTGTTAAATCCAAACTTTGGCAGTCTTCTTTGAAGAGGCATCTGACCTCCTTCAAAACCTTTCTTACGAGAGTAACCGGAGCGTGATTGAGCTCCTTTGTTTCCACGAGTAGAAGTTCCACCGTGGCCGGAACCTTCTCCACGACCGATTCTTTTTTCTCTTCCGAGTGCTCCTGTAGAGGCTGTAAGATTATGTAATTTCATTTGTAATTCTCCTATTAGTTAATTTCTTCAACTTTTACAAGATGTAAAACTTTCTGTATCATACCCTTGTTTACAGGATTCAATTCGAGTTCCACCGATTGATGAATTCTACGGATTCCCAAAGAAGCCAAATTCGCAGCTTGCCTGTCAGTTGCACTGTTCTTGCTTCTTACTTGAGTAACTCTAACTTTTGACATTGCTTTTCCTCCTTATCCTTTAAAAACTCTATTCATCGGTATTCCACGAAGACCGGCTACAGTATATGCATCACGCATCTCCAAAAGAGCCGCAACCGTAGCTTTAACCAAGTTGTGAGGGTTAGATGACCCCTTTGACTTAGCCAAAACATCGTGAACTCCCACCGATTCAAACACTGCACGCATCGCACCACCGGCTTTTACTCCGGTTCCTTCAGCTGCAGGTTTCATAAATACCCTTGCTCCACCAAACTTAGCCTCTTGCTCATGTGGAATGGTCTTCTTATTAAGAGGAATCTTTACAAGATTCTTCTTTGCATCCTCTATGCCTTTTGAGATAGCGGTTGTAACTTCATTAGCTTTTCCAAGACCATAACCGACTACTCCCTTTTCATCACCTACCACAACAATAGCTGCGAAGCTAAAGTGGCGACCACCCTTGGTTACCTTGGTTACTCTCTGAACTGCCACCAATCTGTCTTTCAGTTCAAGATCGGTAGTCTTAACTTTTTTTACATTTGTATTTGTCATACTCTATCTTAGAATTTAAGACCACCTTCACGGGCGGCATCTGCTAAACTTTTTACTCTTCCATGGTAAAGGTAACCTCCGCGATCGAAGGATATCTCTGAAATACCCTTCTCAATAGCGCGCTCTGCTGCCAGTTTACCCACTAATTTTGCAACCTCGATACCGGGTTTGCCTTTGCAAGTTTCAACAATCGCTTTGTCTTTAGAGCTTGCTGAAGCAAGTGTAATACCGTCAATATCGTTAATCAGTTGAACAGATATCTGCTTGTTGCTTCTAAACACAGCTAATCTTGGTCTCTCTTGAGTACCATTTACAACCTTGCGTATGCGGTGCTGTATTCTTTTTCTTCTTTGAATTTTATTTAAAGCCATATATCCTCCACTTATTATTTAGCGCTAGCCGACTTACCAGCTTTGCGACGAAGTTGTTCACCAACAAATTTAATACCTTTACCTTTATATGGTTCGGGTTTACGCAATGAGCGTATTTTTGCAGCCACCATACCCAGAAGTTGCTTGTCGTGGCTGATCATGGTCAATACCGGGTTGGCACCCTTCTTGACAACCACCGCAGTAGCCTTAATCTCAGTTGGTAACATCAAATGAATATCGTGTGAGTAACCTAAGCTGAGTTCGAGGATTTGTCCTTTAACCTCTGCACGGTATCCCACACCTACTAATTCTTGTTTTACAGTAAATCCTGTAGAGACCCCGGTAACCATGTTTTGAATCAAGGCACGGTATAGACCATGCAGTGAGCGGTGACGAGGCAAATCAGTCGGGCGGCTGACTGTAACAACACTTCCCTCTACGGTGACTGTTATGTCAGCGGCAACTTTTTGCGTTAACTCACCGAGTGGGCCTTTAACCTTAACCACATTCCCGGAGTCCACATTTACGGTAACTCCGGCTGGAAGGTTTACAGGTAATTTTCCTATTCGTGACATTTATTATCTTTTATTAATATTATTACTTTGTTATCTGTTAGTATACGTAGCAGATTACCTCTCCGCCAACATTAAGGTCTTTTGCCTCCTTATCTGTAATTACACCTTTAGATGTAGAAATAATGGCAATTCCAAGTCCGTTCAACACTCTTGGCATATCGTCCACGCCAACATATTGTCTTAAACCGGGCGAACTGATTCTTACAATCTTTTTAATAGCCGATTTCTTAGTATCGGGATGATACTTCAAAGCTATTTTAATTGTGTTGTACGGGGTACCCTCAACAAGTTTGTAGCTTATGATATAACCCTTTTCATGTAGAATACGGGTCAGCTCAAGCTTCATCTTTGAGGAAGGGATCTCAACAACTTTGTGTCCTGCAAGAGCTGCATTACGAACTCTTGTCAAAAAATCTGAAATTGGATCAGTCATTTTAGTTTGTTTTTGTTTTTTAACCGACACTCTCTAAGGGTGCCCGATATCCAATAATTATTAATATATATAGGTGACCTCATAGCCACTGTTTTTCTACCAACTAGCTTTGCGAATGCCAGGGATAAGACCCTTGCTGGCCATTTCACGAAACTGGATACGGCTGATACCGAAAATACGCATGTACCCCTTTGGACGACCGGTTAATGAGCAACGGTTATGCTGACGAACAGGGCTTGCATTCTTTGGAAGTTTGTCAAGAGCCGCATAATCGCCTGCTTCTTTAAGAGCTTTGCGTTTTTCTGCATACTTGGCACATAGTTTAGCGCGTTTTACTTCGCGTGCCTTCATTGATTCTTTTGCCATTTCCTATCTCTCTTTTTATAGATTATTTCTTAATATTTTTAAAAGGCAAACCAAATCCACGAAGAAGTGCAAATGCTTCTTCATCTTTCTCTGCTGTAGTAACAAAAGTTATCTCCATTCCGAGCATTTTGGTAATCTTATCAATGTCAATCTCAGGGAAGATAATCTGTTCTTTAATTCCAAGAGTGTAGTTACCCTTACCGTCAAATTTTTCACTGATACCTTTGAAATCTCTGATACGGGGCAGTGAAATGGCAATAAGCCTCTCAAGAAACTCATACATCTTTGTAGAGCGGAGAGTTACTTTTACACCAATCGGCATACCTATACGGAGTTTGAAGTTAGAGATATCCTTACGAGAATAAGTCATTATCGCTTTTTGGCCGGTGATTGTAGTTAACTCCTGTTGAGCGACCTCTACAAGTTTTTTATCCCCTGTAGCAGCACCAACGCCTTGGTTAATAGTAATTTTTGTCAATATTGGTACCTGCATAACAGAGGTATAACCAAACTCTTTTGTAAGCTTAGCAATAATTTCCTCCTTATACATCTTCCGCAGAGCTGGAACATATCCTTTAACTACTACTTGGGCACCTTCCGTTTTAGCAGCTTTTTGTGCTTTTTCCGTTTTTACTTTAGTAGCTGCTTTTGGTGCAGCACTTGGTTTAGTACTTGCCATTATTTAATCTCCTCTCCAGATTTTTTCGCGTAACGAACTAATTTTCCTTTATCATTCATCCGACGACCTATACGAGTTGGACCTCCCTTAGCAGGATCCACAACTTGCAGGTTCGAAATATGAATACCAGCTTCTTGCTTAACAATACCACCCTGTGGTTGTTTCGCATTAGGTTTGGTGTTTTTGCTTACCATGTTGATTCCCTCAACTATGGCACGGCTCTTTTCTATAAGCACCTCAAGAACTTTACCTGTCTTTCCACGGTCGTTCCCGGCATTTACATACACGGTGTCGCCTTTCTTAATATGTAATTTTTTGTTCATATCCTTCTATACCTTAAATTATAACACCTCTGGTGCTAAAGAGACAATCTTCATATAGTTGTCACGCAACTCCCTGGCTACAGGCCCGAAAATACGGGTACCGCGAACTTCGCCCTGGCTGTTTAATAACACACACGCATTATCGTCAAAACGGATATATGAACCATCTGCACGACGGATCTCCTTTTTTGTACGAACTATTACCGCCTTGGAAACTGTACCTTTTTTCGCTTCGCCTCCGGGGATAGCGCTCTTTATGGTAACTACTATTTTATCGCCAACTCCGGCATAACGGCGGCGGGTTCCCCCCAAAACTCGGATACAAAGAACCTCCTTTGCTCCACTGTTGTCTGCCACCAATAATCTCGATTCTTGCTGTATCATGGCCTATTTTACTTTTTCTACAATTTCTACTAGTCTCCAGCATTTTGACTTACTCAAAGGACGAGTTTCCATGATGCGGACGGTATCCCCTTCGCTACATTCATTCTTCTCGTCATGAGCAACAAATTTAGTGGTTTTATTTACGAATTTACCGTAAATAGGATGTTTTACTTTTCTCTTTACAGCAACAACTATAGATTTTTCCATCTTGTTACTTACCACTATTCCTGTTTTTTCTTTACGAATATTTCTTTCCATGACTATTTTTTGTCCTGCTTAGTTTCCATTTGGCCCAACAGAGTGAGCATTCTGGCAATATTTCTCTTTGCCTTCTTAATCTTAGATAAATCATCTAGCGGAGAAATAGAATGATTCATCTTTGTGCGCACCATATTTGCTTTTTCAGTCTCAATGCGCTCTCTAAGATCATTTATAGATAATTCGCGTATCTCTTTAGTTTTCATTATACTTCTGCATTAAATTATTCAGTGTAATCTCTACGAACTACAAATTTTGTAATTACCGGAAGTTTCTGAGCACCCAAACGAAGTGCCTCTTTGGCAATCTCCAATGAAACTCCTTCTGCTTCAATTATCATGCGGCCCGGAGTGATAGGACAAACGAACCCTTCAGGAGCTCCTTTTCCTTTACCCATACGAACCTCAGCCGGTTTCTTAGTAAATGGTTTATCAGGAAAAACGCGGATCCAAATTTGTCCCTCACGTTTCATGTATCTTACTACGGCCTGACGGGCAGCCTCAATTTGCTGGCCGGTTAGCCAACAAGACTCTGTTGTCTTAATCCCGAATGATCCGAACGAAAGCTGATTCCCCCTTTGAGCAATCCCCTTCATACGACCTTTCTGCTGCCTTCTAAACTTGGTTTTTTTTGGTTGTAACATTGTTTTTTTTACAGTTTAACGATAACAGTAAATATGTTTTGGTGCTTTGGTCTAAAAAAAATATAGGCTAAAACCCTATCCCCTAGCCACATACGCACATTGGTCACGTATTTAGCGGGATGCAAATATACCAAAAAATTTAAATGTGCAAAACTTTGAGAGAAAATATTACTTAAAATGAACTTTTAGCAAACGAATCAGATTCCCTCCCCAAAAGAGTTTCAACTCCCTTTCTGTGTACCCTCTCCTCAACAGTTCAATTGTTATATTTTTCATCTTTGAGACATTTTCAAGACCAACTACTCCACCGCCGCCATCGAAATCAGTTCCAATGCCAACATGTTTTATACCCACCATGTTTTTCACATAGTCAATATGATCTGCAATGTTTTTTACAGTCACCATCTCCTTGGGATCATTCGAAAGAAAGAACCCGCCGGTTGCAACCTGAATGAGTCCTCCTTTGGCAGCAATGGCCTTTATCTCATCGTCTTTTAGATTTCTGTTGTGATTTTTTATGTTGTAGACTCCTGAGTGACTTGCAATAACCGGTAGTTTGCTTACCTCAAGAACATCGAATAAGCTTTTAGTAGAAGCATGTGACAAATCAATTACCATACCAAGGCGATTCATTTCTTTTACTACAAGTACTCCGAACTGTGAGAGCCCTCCGTGCTCTGCGGCAGAATCCATAGAAGCATCGCAAATATCATTGTTTTTGTTGTGACACAATGTTATAGCCCTTACTCCCATTTTGTAAAAAACCTCTATCTGACTTAAATCCTTACCCAGCGCATAACCATTTTCTATAGTCTGTACAACTGAGATAAGCCTCTTTCTCTTATTTCTCTTCAAATCCTTTATATTGCATGCTATAGCAGCAATTCCCGACGCTTCTGTATAATTCTTGAACTTAATGAGTTGCTCTTTCGTATATCTGTTGGCTTCGGCCAGTGATGCGGAGTCTCTTTTACCCTGAGCTATATATATTGCAAAAAAAGCTGCGTCCAGACCTCCCTGCTTCATGAAGGGAAAGGTCACCTGTATTTTGGCTCCCGGTTTAGCATTCGGATTATTCAGACGAAGTGCAGAATCATTATGGGTGTCTATGGTCAAAATCCTTTTGTGAATTTTATCCGCCTTCCTTATAAGATCTGCTTCTGAATAGTTTTGCGACAGCAGTATCGTCGGAATTAGGTAAAGAACTGCAATAAGAGAAGTTATTGCAAGAGTGTTTGTAAAATTTCTCATCGTTTATTTTTTATGTAGCCAAACCATTTTTTTTGCAAGTATTAAAACAATAGTTTACTATATATTTAAATGTAAAGGTACGGTTTTTTACTTTTCCGTCTGCACTTTTTCTTTAGCCACCAATTCTCTAAAGAAAAGCGCATTCATAAGCAGCCTGGAACTTCCAAGCCAACATGCTCTAAAATATGGATCATCAACAAAGTAAATCAAGCTTTTACCTGCTAATACCGCCGGGGTCCCTTTAATCATATCAGGGTATTTTTTACCCATATAGCCGCTTAAAAGGGGATTGTCAGAATAACATACAGGTGTTATATACTTATTTGTGGGTTTTGAAAGAAAAATTTCCCCCTCTTTGAAAAGAGGAATTTCTCCATTTGATAGCCCATAGGCTAGAGGATGGGAAAGGTCAATTTTAGAGTTCAATATAACTCCGTTTATTGAGGAGCTGTTATTTTTCTCAATAAAATCTGAGTATTTGCCATATACAGTTGAATCTTTTTGATTCTTGTCTTTGATTGTATTAATGTCTGAAATACCTATGTCGTTTGCAGTTTTATATGCCGCTCCTATAGCTATCAAGGTATTGTTACTTGCCCAGGTAGTTAATTTATCCGAAGCCTCTTTTGTGAGTTTGAAGCTGTTAGCAATAATAATTGTGTTGTACTTATTAAGGTCAATATCGCCTCCTATGATGTCTGCATCAAGTAAGGTTACCGGAATACCAAATCTAAGGTCCAGCAGATGCCATATCTCACCGATAATGCTATAAGTGGCTCCTTTGCCAGTTAAAATTGCAATAGTTGGTTTTGTTATTATTTTAAAATGGCCACTCCCCAAATCGAATTTTTCGCCTGTGCCGTTGTTTACCGCCAATATTGAAATCTTTGGCCCAGCTGAGTATTCGTTCAGGATTTTGTTTATCTCTTCAATGCTGTAAGCTTGTTCCTTAACAGAAATCATAATAACTCCTGCTTTGAACTGATGCTCATGGCCATCCTGAATAAAAGCAAAAGGAGAATCTCCTGCTTTTAGCATTATGCCTTTACTCTGAAGATAATACAAAAATTTATATGAGTAATAATCAGAGATTTCAAATAGGTATGCGTAATTGGTAACAGGGACTTTTGCTATTTCAACATATGTTATTATGTCTGCCTTTTCTCCTGTAAGACCACTTATCTCCTTCAAATCCGAGTAATCTATGTTAAATCCCAAAGGAATTGTCCAGGTTGTAACATCATAAAACGATGAATCTTTATAACTGGTTGTCTTTTCGAAAATTGTTTTAATTACAGGGTATTTATTTTGATTACAAGGCACAATATATGAAAAATCCTTATCAAATGTCTTTTGCCCAACCGTAATATTTTTATTTAGTTTATAAACATCTATGTCATGTGTTTTCAAGATTCTCATGAACTCCTTGCTTAGTGATATATCTGATTTACTGCCAAATACATATCCTTTAACTAGGTCTTTTTCTGCCTCTCTCTTTTTTTCAATAAAAAAATTCTTCTGGTATGTCAACAATTCATTTTTCATTTCAAGAGCAGCCATTAATGCAGACATAGAGCAATATACCTGATTTTTAATCATGTCTGTAAAACGAAATTTAATGCCGTCTTTTTCACGAACAAAACCTCTGGGATTTGGTTGCTCATACAGAACTCCTATTCCTCCTGTCAAATCTGGTAAAGTCGCGCCTTTTCCTGTATAAAAATCATCATAGCCCTCTTTTGAAAAGTACATAGTCCCTATCGAACTTAAAATTTTTGCATGATAATCAGATATCTTTTTTGTGATAATCCAATTTTCTTCGGGTATGAGAGAATTGGTGCTGTTTTTTATTCCCGGCGAGAAATATGTTCCGGAAGTATTTCCATGCTCATGATAATCATTTACAAAAGTGGGCATCCATTTGTAGAATTGTTCCATTCTGTAATAACTTTCAGGGTTCTGTACGAAAAGCCAATCCCTGTTAAGGTCGAACCAATAGTGATTGGAACGGCTGCTTGGCGCAGGCTCCCTGAATTCTCTGTTGTTCTCGTCGCTGTTCTCACTTTGAGACTTGTTGGAGTTAACCCATGTTGCATATCTTTGAGATCCGTCTGGGTTAAGAGCCGGCTGAAGTATTATTATATTGTTTTGGAGAACATTCTGAATAAAAACATCATTGGAGGCAGCAAGAATATATGCAACAATAACAGAAGCGTTAATCCCGCTGGCTTCATTCCCATGTACACTATAACCCATCCATGTAACGATAGGTATATGTTCAACGTATATCTTGCCTGATTTTTCCGGATTACAAAGATCCAGATGGGTTTGCCTTATTTTATCTATGTTTGATAGGTTTTCCTTAGAACTGATTGTTAAAAAAACAAGAGGTTTCCTTTCATAGGTAAAACCATTTTCCACAAATTTTATTCTGTCCGATTTTTGAGCCAGTAATCTAAGATATGCTACTGTTTGATCATAAGTGATATACTGTTGTCCCACATCAAAACCTAAAAAATCTTTAGGTGTCGGGATTTCAGGATTCAATTGCTTGATTTCTTTTGGAAAGTAAAAGTCTAAATCCTGGGCACACACCGATCCACCCTGAATGAAGATAAATAACATTGTAATAATCAAATAATTTCTCTTCATAGCAGATCAATTAATTTTTGTGAAACTCCATTTTTGAGTGTTATTCACTCCCAAGATACGATTATTGAATAAGGCACCCCATTTAATACAGACAGATTCCCTGAATATAACTCTCCCCATTGAGAGTTAACTACATCTACTGTAGATGTGCATTCAACAGCAATATTCCATTTACCTGAAGCTAAGCTCTCCAAACAAATCTCCTTTCTGGCACCTAATGATATTTCCATATAATCTGCATATTGTTTGAAGGCAAGACCATCTTTTCTTATATACAGATTAAGGTTATATGTGTCCGGACCTTTAAGTGTTACTTTTATGTTTTTTGCATTTTTGGGGATAGTTGCTGTGAAATGATGGTACTGTCTGTCTCCTATCTTTGTATAATCAGGATCATTATCCGTAGTGGATTTAATCATTTCTCTCGCAATTCCATTACGCAGCTCTCCTTTAATTGTTGGTTCACCACAACCTTCAATAGAATATTTTATCAAGGCGCTCATTAGATCCAATCTTTCACCGGCTGTGCAGCCTTCTGGGTGCGATCCTATCAGAACCACTCTTCCTGTTTTTTTATTCTTCTTCCATGCCCATGAGCTGATTTTCTCATGAATAGAAAGATCTTTCCCGGTTAATGGTTTGTAATCGTATCTCATCAATATCTCGGTTCCTTCTGGCAAAGCTTTTGCATCGTATGCAAATCCTCCTCCGTTATGACGTACACTATCTACATACATGTCGCCTCCATAATTGTAATATTTTAAAATAGCTGCTCCGCTCTCGATAAAAAGTCCTGTCGAACTCTTTATTAACTTTGTCGAACGTACAATACCCGGCCATATACCAAGGTAAGCAGGGTTAGGTTTTATTGTATCGCTTGCTGTAGCAATAGCAAAAGATGCAAGAAACATACCTGCACAAGTGCCAAGATAACTTCCCCCATTATTCACGAACTTTTGTATGTTAGCTCTTCCTTTTTCTGTCAGTGATGTGCCATGAGGTGTTGCCTTGCCTCCGTTAACGTATATCATTCTGAAGCGTGGAGCACCGTCGGGATAGAGCAAAACACCATTGATATCTATGTCACTGCCGGAAAATAACTTTTGCTGCATAATTGTGTCTTGAAGAGTCAACGGTGATTCTGGCGTATCATTCCCAGTAATAAAGTGTTCAATGCTCAGATCAAGTCTCCTTGCTGCAGGCAGGTCTTGGCGAGAGGTAAGCTTGATACCTCCGTCCATATATATATCTTTATAATACCCTTGTGAAAACAAACTGCTTGCACTGGCAGTCATAATAATTGTTATGATAATTATGCTTGCTTTCATTTTTTAATTCTTAAAAATGTAATTCAATTTAAAGAAAAGATCTGTAGTATTAAAAAGTTGCTCTGCTGTGTTTTTTCTCGCTTTTGAATCTTTTCTGCAATCGGAGTTTGTCTCAAGTTGAATAGCATCTATTGTCCCTCCCATACCTGACCCACAACTTTGAGTTATGTAACCGCCGCTGAAATAAGGTGTAGTTCCGGGAGAGGGGTTAGATTTGTTCGGGATACAAGCTATTCCATTGGCCTGTAATAATGTTCCGAAAGAATTGTCACCTCTCAGAATCTGAGAGAAGCTCTGCTTAGAACTCACAACCTTGTAAAGGTTATATATACCTGATTGGCTGGCGTAACTGACATTATTGAGAACATTGTCGCTTAAATTCAGTTCAGATGTACTCAATTGATAACCAATTTCCACCTCTTGCTTATCATGTCCGTGAGCATGTATATCTAATAACAATCCTGAACCGTATTTAGCAAAAATTAGATTTTTTGATTGATCTATATAACCGTAAAACTTATCATAAATATTCTTTGCAGCTGCATTTCCACGAGGTATAGCATAATCGATTGGACGATTCATATCTATATATGTACGCTTAAGTCTGCAAAAAATTACATGCGGATATTTTCCTGTTCTTGCAAAAACTACAGAGTCTATAACATCTGCCAACTCTGAAGTGTAAGTGTCAAAAACTGTAGTAAATTCCGGATCAGGGCAATTACTCTCTGTCCTCAATGTAAGAGACCCGTCAGTTTGAGATCCACCGTGAGGAACTGTTATAATAAGCGGATAGTTCCCTGTTCTAAACTCAACATAGCTGCTTGTTAAAGTCTGCCTGACAAACTTATCTGAACCCCCATTATTGTCAGGAATAATAATGGAATCTGATTCTTTACTGCAACTTATTAAGAAAATTGCAGTAAAGCATATTCCAATTTTAATAAACTTAAAAATTTTCATTGATCAGGAAAGTTCCTTTGTATATAGGTGCATATTTCTTTTGTAAGCTCCTTCATATCAGACATAACAATGCCGGTATTTCTCCACTCATTTATCTTTTTATTGCTTATCTCAAATATCTTTTCCTCAATGGGAGCAATTCGTTGAATATATCCTGTACCCTGTGCATTAAATAATTTGCTAAAATTAAGATAATTCTGTCCATTACCTCTGGTTATAGCAAAAACATTTGATTTTATTGCAAGTGCCATATCGCACATCGGGGAATTATTAGAATCATTGCTCCTTTTAAGCAAGTACGAGTTGTCGTTTGCTGCTTTTACCCAAGCCGGAATAGCAACTGAGCAAGGAGGATATCCCAGAACTGTCCAAAATGTTGTAAGTTCTGGGTTTTCTCCTTTTTTAACACCCTGTATGACACATGCATTAGCTGTTATTCTTCTGGGAATAAAATCAGAATCGGGGAAAAATCCCTTTTTGAAAAGATCAAGAGCTTCTTTGCTCTTCAAATCTATACCAAGTAAAGAGTGATAAAACGATCTTGAAAGGTTGTTTATAATCCATTGAGGCGAGAACACTTTATCTGGAGCACCTTTTGCAATTATGTCATTAGCAGTTTGGTAACGTATATAACCTTGTCCACCATCATATTTTCCATTATAGGAAAAGTTGGTATAAACCAAATACCCATTTGGGGCATTGGATTGGTTATTAAC
>Ga0209540_10001139_pt1 | contig 21168 bp, 15 predicted proteins | sample BarGraIncu01121A_FD_184501 | JGI IMG/M metagenome (GOLD analysis project Ga0209540, IMG submission 184501) | Arctic peat soil microbial communities from Barrow, Alaska - Barrow Graham LP Incubations 011-21A (SPAdes) (version 2) | ecosystem: Environmental > Terrestrial > Soil > Wetlands > Peat... | reverse complement strand
CCGTGGCAGACACGTACCAGATGAACGATTATGCGATCTCAAAGTGGGCCGGTGAGCTCATGTGCATGAACTCCGCTGCGATGTTCGGCACGGAAACGGTTCGCGTCAGACCGGTAAACTGCTATGGCCCGCACGAGCACTATTCTCCGTACAGGGGGTTCATTCCGAAGTTCATTTATCACGCGCTCTTTGACAAACCATATGAGGTGTTTATGGGACACCGTCGGATCATCGATTACGTTGAGGATTCATGCAGAACGTTTGCCAATATATGTGATAACTTCATACCAGGAGAAGTCTACAACGTCGGTGGGCGGCAAGACTGGGAGCGGAACATCAAAGAGTACTCCGATCTTGTGCTGCACGCGGTCGGAAAAGATGACGCTCTAGTCAAGTATCACGAGGCTGAGCCGTTTACGACGAAGGTCAAGCATATGGACTTTTCAAAAGCGATCCGCGATCTGAAACACGACCCTAAGGTGCCGCCGGAAGAGGGCATTATGAAGACAGTGGATTGGATGCGACAGTACTACCGGGTAGGCGAGTAAATGACGGATGTTGGTGAAGGCTACGAAGGAAAAACCGTACTCGTCACGGGTGGCGCAGGTGCGATCGGGGGAAATCTTGTCAGGAGGCTCAACGATCTTGGCACCACTAAGATCATAATCATCGATAACCTTTCATCATCATATGAGTGGAACGTCCCTCGCGGGCCTAAGATCCAGTTCGTTCACGGCGATATCCTGGATGACGAGAAGCTAAAGTTTGTGTTCAAGGACAGGCCAGAGATCGTCTTTCATTTGGCTGCGCATTTTGCGAACCAGAATTCGATCGATAATCCTGAAACCGACCTCATGGTCAACGGGATGGGCATTCTTAAAGTGCTTGAATTTGCGCATCTTTCGCGCGTTTCGCGTTTTGTCTATGCCTCATCAGGCTGCGGGGTGTACGGATTGGACGCGGTCGCGCCCTATTGCGAGGATGATACATCAACAAGCCTGCATACCCCGTATCAGGTGACCAAGCTCCTTGGGGAGTTGTACACAAATTATTATCATAACCTCTATGACCTCTCCATTGTCAATACGCGGTTTTTCAACAGCTACGGCCCAGGCGAAGTGCCGGGGAAGTACAGAAACGTCATTCCTAACTTCTTCTACTGGGCGATGACGGGAAAAACCCTGCCGATTACGGGCGATGGCACGGAAACGCGAGATTGGACGTACGTCGGTGATATCGTCAACGGCTTATTGGCTGCAGGAGTCAGAGAAGAGGCGGTCGGCGAAGCGATTAACCTTGGGGCAGGCACCGAGACGCGGGTCATTGACATGGCGCACGAGGTCAACAGGCTCACGGGCAACGCGCTCGGGGTCGTGCACATTCAGAGACGGGAGTGGGATGCAAAAACGCGTATCATCTCATCAATTGATAAAGCAAAAAGACTGCTTGGTTATCGACCGCGAACGACTTTCAATGAAGGGCTGAAGCACGTTCACGAGTGGTTTGTAGAAAACTGGGAGAATATCGTCAAGAGCGCCGAATTTTAAAAACAACGGTCGAGCGGGTAATGCAAAACAGGAACCCCCTTTAATAGGTAACAGGCCGTTGCTAATAGAAGCGACGAAGTTGAGGTGTTCAAGGTTTGTGAGCAGCGATATGCCGTTCCAAAGCGTAATCGACAACGCACAGAAGGCAGACAGTGATGCTCTTGATACATCTTCGCTTTTGAACTCTAAACAGAGATGCATTATAGCGATTCCGGCGTTTAATGAAGAGGTCACGATTGGGAGCGTCGTTGTCCGCGCAAGAAAGTATGCTGACAGCATCATTGTTGTGGATGATGGCTCTACTGATTGCACTGCAGACGTAGCCGAGTCAGTAGGTGCGGAAGTCATCCGACTCTTAACGAACCAAGGATACGGCAGTGCCATACGTAAGTGCTTTGAAATTGCTCAACAGCGCGACGCAGACGTGCTAGTAACACTTGACGGTGACGGACAACACAATCCGGATGATATCCCTCGGCTGCTCAACGTTATGCAAAAGACCGGGGTTGACATCGTGATAGGCTCGCGATTTATAGGCCATGCTGCCGGCCAAAAGATTCCTCGTTATCGAATATTTGGGATGAAACTACTTGATCGTGCAACAATGCTCGGCACCGGTTTGAAGTTAACTGATTCCCAAAGCGGGTTCCGTACCTATTCGCGAAACGCCATAAAGTCGTTAGCGATGCTGCAAAATGGCATGGGGGTGGGCTCCGAGATACTCATCAGTGCGGCTAACAACAATCTTAAGATCGAAGAGACGGGAATATTAGTCAAGTACGACGGGACCCACACTCCCAGTAAGGACCCCATTCGTCACGGCCTCGACGTGATCACTTCTATTCTTCGCATCAGCTCTCTGAAATACCCGCTCTGGTTCTTCGGTATTCTAGGCCTCGTCTTTCTCGGTGCGGCAGTGGTAATTTTTCTTTTTGCGCTGGATGAGTTCAATGTCACCAGGGCTTTTATCACCCTCTATGCTTTGGGGATGTTCTTTTTTGTGGGGGCGGGTCTTTTTTTTATCTTCCTAGTGCTCTTGCAGTGGTCTATGCGACGCGATATCCATGCAATGGCTAAACGCTAATTGTCTCCGCGCATTTCGAAGCACAACGCAGGAAAAAAGGGCGAGATAGATGTAGCGCTTGCTGTATTCAGGCCAGCCCCAAGGACTCGGCGCGCTGCTGGTAGCACCGCTAGTAGAGTTGGTGTCTACGTGTCACTCGCTTTCCATAGTTCGTTTGTATATTACGAGCACAGCGCGTTGTCAAGTCTAGCGAGTTATCGGGAGGCTAGTGGATCGCGCGCACAGCCCCCTCGCCGGAACGGCGTTGCTAGCGGGTTAAGAAAAATGTTGGGCTGCCAGGCTATCGATGTAGAAGTTAAGCTGCGGCATGGAACGAAGCTTAAAATCAGTATTATTTTAGATATCCGCTTTTATTCCAAGCCTTTGGATGTAATCGATATTTTTAGTTATAATCGATGACTTTTTAGTTTAACTATAATCGGAATATAACCTATCAAATATTGGATATAGCCTATAGCTAATCGATAGTTAATCGTTTAATCGATGATGTTTAGACTAGCACCCTGCGGTACTTCACAACTTCAATAAGTGAAAGAAGGCCATAGCACTAAGCTTTGGCCAAAATGAACGTCTAAGATACCTATATAGAAATCGGTGAAGCTTGCTTCACTTAATCGAAGTATACAAAAAATATTTTTTGTATAGTAACGGTGGCTACTGCGGCCTTCTCTTTTAGTCTTTGGGAATATTACTATAGAACTGCTTATTGTGTGAGCAATATTCCAAAACGCTGGTAACGGTGGCCAAGTGGCCTTCGTCATTTCCCAAAAGGTACACATAGTGGCAATCTTGCCACTTTGTAACACGGTGTTTTTTGCTATTGTTTGAGGCCGCTTATTATGGCGATGTTTCCAAAAAAAAGGCCAAGCAATTTACTTCTGTTCACGAACGAATTGATCGCCTTGTACGCGAGGAGATAAGAACGGATGATGTATCGGTTGGATGTGTAAATAGGGGGTTCAAAGAAATAAGTTATAGTCGGCTTCATACCTGCCCCCTCCAACAGATCAACTACAGTTTTTCCATTCATGCGATTAGGCGTTATTCCACACCACTCCTCCGTGAAAAGCCCTAACACATTAAGAAGCCGCGTTAAAAGCGCGTTCATTATGTCTATAATCACAACTTCATCAGAGACACGACAAAGCTCAGTGATTCCTTTTGCATTGTCTGGCAGATGGTGCAGCGCCATGTGAATATAACTCAAATTAAACGTTCCGTCGCAAAATGGCAGATTCTCGGCATCGCCTTTGACGCATTCCAATCCATTCAGATGAGCTCTCTGCGCCCTCATACGAGCGACTCTAAGTTGATTCTGAGCGATATCACAAAGTACGACCGATTTGGCATCTTGTTTGAGCAAAATCTCCGCTTCGATACCACTCCCTCCGCAAACGTTTACTATGTCCTTATCAACGAGGTCGATATCTTCGACGCTTCTACAGATATGCATTCGCTCAAGGATGCGGTCGAGTCGATGACTGAGGCGGTCCTCCTCCTCGAGACTGCTCCCCCATTTGTGTGATTCGAGAGTTTGATGTCGCTTGGATCCATTATGTGCCACACTCGCGTGGAAGTAACCCCTATTTATTATATCAATAGACAGATATTGCACAAAAAACTTTGTTATGTTCAGTATTTGCGTCGAGTTTATAGACCATCTTAGCCCACCGATCGATGCGGCGTCTAGATCTGCCTTTTCGAATACCTCATATCCTCGCTCCTCAAGCTACTTCTTAACACGAACAAGTCTTTAATGATGCGGCTCAAGACGGCCTTCGTTCCAGGCAGTCACAACTTTTTTTAATATTCTGGTTATCTTCCCAGATCCCTGGAATCGAGGCCGCTGTTGCCTTCGTCACTTCCCAAAAAATAATGATAAGTGGCAACCCCTTTTTTTATGGGGTGCAAAACTGCAAAATTACCTAGTGGCTAGTACGGTGAAAAACCAGAAAAACTCCTTTTTTATGGACTCCCAAAAATCCCAAGGTGCTTATCATAATTGAAGTATTTTTCCGCTCCGTGTTGTGCTTGCTTTAGTTATCAAAACGATGGGTATTAGCGGATAGGCTATTTTCCGCTCTGCAAGTCTTTAATATGTGTATCCTTTACGCTGTGAAGGACTACAAATTTTATTTAGAGCTGTTTTAATATGCTTGTAGTTTGCTACTAATCTAAACCCGATAGTGTGTAAAGAGAGTCAGATATTGGTTTTACAAGTCTGCTTTTTTTTACAAACCCTGGTTTTACAGACAGGTTCCAGTTCGCGCTGGGCCCCAGCGGGTTTAACTATCGTGATGATATTCGTTAGTTTTTGCCGGTGAACCGCCTTTTAGCTTCTACAAAAACGGCTTTAGCTTCTACAGGTTTAACGTTTTTTAGGTAAGTTAAATAACCTTATTTTGTTCTTCTTTTGTTCTAATATTCTTTTTTTGTCGTTTTTTCTTAGTAATAGTGTTTATCCTTGTAGAACCTGTATAAGCTGTAGAAGCTAAAATAATCAGTCTTAAATATGTTTTTTATTCTATGGCCTACCCCTATCCATGCGGCTGTTCCATCTTCGGCTTGAAGCAAACTCGCGCTAGATTAGAACCGAGCGCGCTTGTTCCGTCGGATAGGGCGAGGTGAGCGCGCGCGCGGAGCTTCAATGAATTCCAGATGGTTAGAGCGATGTTGCCAAGAATGAAAAAGGTCGCGTGGAAGTCGTATTTGTAGAGCATCTTAAGAATACCTTGACAACTTGTGACAACTGCACCCCGACAGTCGGCGTAAATACTTGCTTAAGAAGTTATTTGCGACCAATTCTCAGGGCCAATCGCCAGTGCGTTTTGCATAGTTGAAGCTCACGCTAATTAGTAATTCGGATCTCGTGACGGCTCCCTTCGTCTCCCAGGCGCGATCTCAAAATAGCTAACGAGGCTTACTGCGCATGTACAGACCCCGAGGCATTGTTACGGAGCTGCTCTCCATTGCGTAACAGTGCGACCTAAAGATAGGACCGTACTGTAAGCTGATAACGTATTTCACTCAAATTCCCTCGACCATTCTGGCAAATATATCATGGTAGCGTTCTACTTGCTTTTCCAAGTTCATCTCGTTTTCAACAAATTTCCTGCCATTTTCTCCCAGAGTTTTTCGCAGATCGGGATTCTCTTTCAATTTTAATATGGCATTTTTGAAACCATTAACGTCTCCAGGTTCAACCAGAATTCCACATTTAACACTTCTAATGAAATTAGCAGTCTCAGACTCGGGAGAAACAACGCCAATTATGGGTTGTTTCAAGGATAGAATGTTAGTTAATTTTCCAGGTAGGCAGGGGGCCGTCATTCTCTTATCTAACGAAACAATAGATATGTCTGAAGAGTTTACGACGTTAAAATATTCATTGCGGGGCTGGAATGGCAGAAGTTTGAGGTTGTAAATATCCTCATTTTTGATTCTGTCTTCAAGATCTTTTTTTATCATCCCATCCCCTGCAACATAAAATATAATGTCTTCTTGGTCTTTCAGTTCACAAGCCACGTTAAGAATATTATCTATACCCTGAAAAGGTGACAAAATCCCTGCATATGATATAAGAAATTTATCTTTGATTTTCTCTCTCTTCTTGAAATCGTGTCGGGATTCAAATTTTTCGATATCGGAAGGCTGGACTCCGTTATAGATATGAGTTACTCTGAAAGGGTCTGCCCCTCGATTAACGACATAATCTATTCCCCCCTCAGATAAAACGGTGATATAATCCGCACTCATATAAGACCTCTTTTCCATGCGTTCCAGAAGTTTTATCGTTATGAAATTGTTTTTTATCCCACCATAATTTACGTCAATTAGTTCCTGCGGGTGGAAATCCTGGTAATTGAGAACAGACGGCGTAGCATCATATTTCTTTATTTTGTTCGCTAATTGAAATAGTGGAAGAGGTGGAATGTAAAAGAGGCAGACATCAAAATTTATCTGCATCTTCTTGTATTCACTGAAGTACTGATACGGCAGGAAAAAATGTTCCAATCCCCTGAAAAGGGGAAAATCCCTCAAGACAAAATGTTTGGAACGATGAACCTCAATTTCATCCATTTTCTCGTGGTATGGGAATTCTTTCCCGATATCACTCTTGTCAAGATTAAATTCACGGGGATAAGAAGTTAATATATGGACTTCATGGCCTTTTTTTATAAAGGCCCGAGCCAAGTCATAGTAAATATGCGCAGCACTTCCAATCTCCGGTGGAAAGTAAGCTACGACTATCAGTATTTTCATTATGTCTACCTTAGTGAGTTACTTTCCTGTCCAATCATCTTCCGCACACCTTCTTGAAAACTCGTGGGCTTTGATATTAAACTTGTGCCACTAAGCAAAATTAGGGGGTACCTCTTAGGCTAGGAGGAAATCTACCCGTTCATTACCGATGCATTTGTGGCACTGTTGAACACGTTGGTACCAACACAGGCAACGCAGCTGGTTTATATATAAAACGATATGAACTTTAACTCGATTTGAGTGAAACGCACGTACTCATACGTATGCACCAAATCCATGAAAAGATAGTGTATCACTGGAGACTCAAAACGGATTGGAGTTCATTCAGTTCAGAAGTAGAGTAGATAGCAACGCATCTGTTCATTAAGCCCAAATTAAAAGATCGCTCGCGTAAGTCTGTAATCATGACAATACCCCATGGTGTGCTGCGTTATCGGGCAATTAAAATCACGAGGCGAGTTCGACGTGAAGATTCTCCAGGTTACTCGGTCTTTTGACCCCACCAGCGGAGGTGTGGTACCCGTTGCTTATCAGTTATCGAAAGAACTCACAAAACGGGGGCACGACGTAGAGGTCATCACAACTGATTTTAAGTTTGATGACGCTTATGTGGCGCCTCTCGAGGAGTATGGAGTGAAAGTCACCCCCTTTCCGCGCTGGCCCAACGTCATTAGGTCGTATTTCATTTCGCCATCGATGAAGGGTTGGCTCAAGACAAACACCGCTAGCTTTGACGTGATGCATATGCACGAATTTCGATCGTACCAGAACTCTATTGCATACCGCTACGCGGTGAAATATGCCATCCCGTACATTTTACAAGCGCACGGTTCAGTGGGACGCATAGTCGAAAGCCAGCGGCTGAAACTACTGTACGATTGGGTTTGGGGTTACAAGCTACTGGCCGACTCATCCAAAGTCATCGCAGTTTCACACGCAGAGGAGAATCAGTATCGCAAAATGGGCGTGCCGCAGAGCAAGATAACCCTTATACCTAATGGGGTAGATGTAGAGCGATTCGTCAAGCTACCCCCACGCGGTGAATTCCGCGAGAAGTACGGTATCAAGAACGAAACAATCATCCTTTATTTGGGTCGCCTCCACCGACGAAAGGGGATCGACTTCTTAATCAAGAGTTTTAGCGCCGTGGCAAAACGAGCACCTGATTCAGTTTTGGTCATTGCCGGTCCCGACTGGGGGTATGGAAAGGGTGCGCGCGATCTGGTTCGGGCGCTTAGTCTGGAAGAGCGCGTGTTCTTTGTTGGATTCGTCGATGATCCCCGAGCGGCGTATGTTGATGCCACGGTCGTAGTATACCCAGGGTTCCACGAAATTTTTGGGTTAGTACCTTTTGAGGCTTTGCTATGTGGCACTCCGGTTATTGTGAGTGATGATTGCGGCTGCGGTGAAATCGTACAAAGCGCTGGCATGGGCTGCGTCGTTAAGTACGGAGCCGTGAGTGAGCTGACGGACCTTATACTCCATGTTGTTGAGAGTCCAGAAGAGTCAAAGCGAATGGTCGACCTTGCCAAGCGATACATAATGGAGCACCTGACGTGGAAGACCGTTGTAAGGCAAGTCGAGGAGACTTATGCGAATTGCGTTCGTCACGTTTGATTCCCCCCCCTTTGCGGGTAGTACGGGGTCGGGCGTTTACGCTGAACACGTAGTTAGCGAGCTAGCGAAACTTGGGCACGAGACAGTTGTCTTTACTCCACGGGCAGCGCGCGATAACGATGAGCCACCGAAAAATAGTATCGTGCAAATTGCACCAGTGCGTGTGACTAGCGCGCTACGATTTCCTGCAGTGCAATTTTGGCTGAAGTTGCCGCACATGATAAAGCGCGCAGAGAAAGACAATCCTTTTGATATCATCCACTTCAACGGCCTCTGTTACTCGTTCGTGCCGCGACGACTATCGAACGCTCCTCATGTCATTACCGTTCTTCATCCAGTTCGAGATGCAATTGAACACGTTAATCCCCGCCTCATCTCACGAATTAAGGGGCTTAGCGCCGAAACTAGCCTCATTATGCCTCACATCGAAAAACGTGCTATGAAATCTACGGATGCAGTAATTGCAATCAGCGATTACACGCGAAGACGAATTATCGAAACATATGCCATTCAACCAAGAGACATCCACACAATTCACCTTGCGACAGATATCCCCGAATCGGCATTCAGCGAAGAGCAGCTCGCTGAGGTGAGATCAGAACTGGGCGTTCCGAAGGTTCCGCTTGTACTCTTTGTTGGGAGGGTCGACGACAGACGGAAAGGATTGGATCAACTTTTATACGCGTTTAGGGATGTCTTAACGAATCAGGAGGTTTCTTTGCTTGTCGTTGGCAGCGGAAGCCAAACTGAAGCGCGACGACTTGCGGCAGCGCTCAACATTGCTAAAAACGTTTTTTTTGCCGGGAAGGTTGAGGAAAGTGTGTTGCGCACGTGTTATGCTCTGTGCACCGTTTACGTGTGTCCATCGAGGTTGGAAGGCTTCGGATTACCTCTTTTAGAAGCAATGGCAGCCGCTAAACCCATCGTAGCTACAAGCGTCGGCTCCATACCTGAACTCGTTACTGAGCAGAACGGATCTCTGGTCGATCCTGGAGATATTTCTGCGCTAGCCAATGCTATACGTCAGTACCTTGAGAACCAGGAGCTCTCAGAGTCAATAGGTGCGTACAATGCAATGTACGTCCGTCGCCGTTTTGATTGGAAGACGACAGCACTTGGCACGGAAAAAGTGTACAGGCTTGTTACGTCGCAGTCGTAATTGTCTTGTACGCCGCGGGTCTATGTTCACAATTTAAATCAACCTTCAACAAAGTTGTTATGTCATAAACACTCAAGTGTAGACCCAGTAGCGCTTATATGACACATATAAAGAGTCAATCGCCTATGAGAAAAGAAACATCAAGCAGCGATAATTCACAAGACAACAAAAACTCAGATATATTCAGCTCAAATGTAGATCTCGCGGCTGTTCTACTATCGACATTTGTTGTAATTGTCTTGGTTTTTCTTCCTTATAGCAATGTTAGCGTCTTCCGGCAAATATTGAGCATTATCCTCGTGATCTTTAATCCTGGATATGCACTTACTGCGGCGTTGTTTCCTAGAAAGCACGACTTAAGCAATATCGAACGAGTAACGCTCGCTTTCGGACTGAGCATCGCAATTGTACCGTTATTGGCTCTTATCTTAGCTTATTCCGGTCCAATGGCACTCGGATCCGTAGTGGGAGTCTTAACTCTCGTTATTATCTCCTGCAGCATCATTGGCTTGCGGCGAAGACGCAATCTAGCAAGGGAAGACCGTTTTTCCGTAGAATGGAGCGGTTTTCGTTACGTTACGCTACTATTTCCACACAAGCAACGTCCGCGTGATAGAATCATTAACGTCCTCTTGGTAGTTTCACTGCTCTCGTCGGTGTCGGCAGTGGTTTTCGCCGTCACTACACCGGCTCAGAGCGATAGGTATACTGAGTTTTACATACTGAATGCAAATGGAAAAGCGGGGGATTACCCGACGCAATTTTATTTAGCGAATGCAACTCCGATCATAGTAGGGGTTGTAGACCGTGAAGGCCGTACAGTAACTTACGATCTCGTCATCACACAAAATGAAAGCTCTCAGATTAAAACGCTCCGTTCAGAGCAATTTACCGTCAACGATAGCGGCCAATGGGAAAAAACGATCCTACTTAAGCCCGATGCAGTAGGCACTAACGTAGAATTTAAGTTCTTACTCTACGAGCACGGGAATAACACCATTCCGTACAGGGAGACTCATCTATTCGCGAACGTCACTAGATAAACCTAAAAGTCACATCTTGATCACTGCGTTTACCTTATGAGCGAACTCCGATCACCAATTATTGGGCAAATGCTAGAAACAGAAAGGTTAGTATTTTGAACAACGTAGGTAACGCAAGACATGTTTACAATATCATAGGCAGGATGACGTTGCGAATGACATCGAATACAGAATTATCCGACATACGAAGTAAATGACCGGAAATACACGACTCAAAGCAATTGCCGTAGTGGTATACCTGCTTGTTATTCCGCTTGTTCTCTATTTCAAATATTTTCCAACGATCGTCAACTCGTTAATAACTAATGCGCTGTTTTTAGCTCTCGTGTCGAGTCTAGTAGCTCTATTGGTCTACGGGTGTTTTTTAATAAAAAAGTCGCTAGACGTATATTTGCTGCTTCCACAAACATTAATGGTCGCTTTTGTTGTGCGGGCAGTTCCCTTTCTTAGACTATCTAATACGACGCAGCTGGACTCGTACTATCACTTCGTGACCGTGACTAATGTCCTCGATTTTGGAGTGTCGAACCCCGGACTGAGTTCGTGGTACAGTCAGGTTTCTCAGCAGCTCTATTGGCCTTTAATGCATTTACTGACAGCGACAACAGTTTTAACATCTGGCATCGATATAGGGTTGCTCTTGCGATTTCAAGAGCCTTTTTTAGGGATTACCTTTGTCCTTGCAGCGTTCATCTTGGCAAAACTCGTTCTCAAAAATGACGGGATGGCACTTTTATCCGCTTTGATTGCGCTCAGTGCATCAGAAGCCATTTTTTATCAAGCAGAATACCACCCACAAGGGCTCGCCTTTATATATCTTGTTTTTGCGGCATATGTTTTTCTCAAATTTAGAGAGACTAAAAATCGACTAATGTTTAGCACTTTTCTCATATTTCTTGCTGCTCTTGTCTTTAGTCACGCCTTCTCGTCTCTTTTTATCGGGTTATTTGCTTTCAGTATAATTTTGCTTTCTTTCGCATTAATGCACGCACCGCGTGTCCCCTCCGAATTTAAAAAGTTGCTGAAACAACTCTCAGGGGACTACATTATCTGGCTCCTAATAGGAATATCAGCTCTTGCGTATCACGTCTTGGGGTATTTTTACTTCGCCAGCGGTTTGATAGACCTGTCAGGGAGCGCTGGCTCTCACGTACAAGTGCTTAGTGCAGGCCCGACCGTGCCGGCCTTGGTTACGTTTTTTAATGCGTCAAAATACATATTGTTGCTACTTGCTGGGGTGTCGCTTGTTTTGACCGTAAGAACGCGAAGTATGACCAGAGTGAGGTGTGCGGTCTTAGCGGCGGCGTTTCTCATAGTCGGGTTCATTGGCAACTATGCGGGAGCCTTGCCACTTGATCGCACAGCGGGTTTTTACGCCGCATTCGGCGCTGTTTTTGTTGCTATTACGGTGTACAGCATTAAAGATCAGTGGTTCTCCTCTATTAATAAATCGTGGAAAACAGGATTCGTGATCGCACTTGTCTGCTTACCGATCGTTACTGGAATACTTGGCTCTCAAGTGCCTGCTTATTTTTTCAAGGATTCCGACGTAAATACTTTTTATTTTAGTTCGAACGACGTAAGCTCCTTAAATAGGGAAAATACCACGGGAATGTGGATAAATCAACATGTAGATAAAAAAGCATACGTTGGTGATGAATTTGATACGTTTCCTGCCGTATATTATTATGGCGTACACCCATATTATGGTGAGGTCACAGCTTCGAGTGTGAGTAAATTCAATTATATCGTGGTTAATCCAAGTATCCCTTACTCATCAAACGTTAACAAAACAGCGTATCTCGATGCCATTAACGTCGTTTTTGACGACGGACAATTAAACGTCGGGCAAATATCAAAGTGATCGATTGTGACGGCAAATTACTAGGCGCGCGATGCTTGTTACAAAATTGAGGTTCAGTTCAGTCAAATCAGTTATGACAATTGCTTGGTTCATACTTGGGCCTTGGTGACCAGTGTCAACGACATCAACAAATAATGCACATATTAGCCCGAAGGGGGCCACAATTGTCTACATTGACAAACTAATATCTTAGAGGCAATTAAGGAAGGACCGCCGCCGTCAAGCATCGTCCGACGATATTTAAATGTTGGGCGTGTCATAGGATTGGTCTCTCGATTACATCGCTCAAGCGGCAACGCGCCTGTTCCCCTCTCATGATCCCGTGGCTCGATGTTTTTTCTCCATGGATTCGCTCTACAGTTGTGGTAGGGTTCTTGCACTGTTCATAGAGCATTCCAAGCTACCTTGAACAAGGAACGGTCGACCTTAGGATGTCGTCACCCAGAAGCACTACAAAAGCATCTTTGCTGGCATGTTTTTCATCCTTCAAAACGGCATCTCTGAGTCTTTTTGGCTCTTTCTGTCGCCGTTGCCTCTAGCACGGGCAATCCGAACCCCTCGTGTAGTGGGGTATGGGGAGGCATCCACTTCACGGTACAACTTTGTGATGTCCTCATCAGATACATATCCTAGCGGCGTGATTTTTATACGATATCGGGCCCGGAGTTCTCGTATAGATGCTGCAACTTCCTGTGAGTACGTAGTGAGGGATTTCGCGTGCTCGAGAGCTGTCCGAATTATTAGTTCGCACATTGGACCTTCTATATACTTTTTCGTACGCATTTAGTAGATGTGATTCTTTCGAGGCTCGATATTAGCATCAATATGTTCCGGCTTCCCGAAGTTCGATCGTGAAGAAGCGGGTTCGATGAATGGTGCAAGATGCACGACGTGAATTCTATCGGGGTCAACGTTCCAAAACTTAACAGCATCATCCTTTTGTCGAGTGGGAGAGCGCAATGAATTTTTTCGGAATGGACAAAAGAGTTTTCGATAGCTCTCAGTACTTTGTGATATCTTCCATCCACATAAAATGAGCAATACTGGGTGAAATCACGGAGGACTTGCACAATCGTCGCGTGACGCGGTAATCGCAGTTTTGCTAATAAGAAAATAACACAATTGGCCAATGGAAATTGCCAAGAACGTTGCACCTATGGGCGGGATATTAAAGATCAATTCATGCTTTTGTTGTTAAACGCTATCAATTCCCGCTGGAGCCGCATTGAGGTAGCACTTGATAGACGGCGCATAACGGGGTACTGCAGTGGATTCTGTCTTAGCTGAGCTTAAATCTCTATCATTCACTAGCACTGCAACCTACTTTCGCGTTTGCGCGTATGTCGCTCAAATAGCTAAGGTTAGTTGATTACTAACGGCTGTCAGACACTAACAAGGAACCACAAGATCTATTTGTTGTTTAGTATTTCTTTAAACTCTTGTAAGAACTGTTCAGCCGTTTTATCCCACGAGAACTGTTGTGCCTGCTCTATCCCCCGTTTGCTGAGCTCTCTTTTTAGCTCATCGTCGGTCAGTAATGTGATGAGTGTGTTAGCAATCTGCTCAACGTTATATGGATCAACCAATAATGCCGCTTCACCTGCCACCTCAGGCAACGACGAGACGTTCGAAGTGATAACGGGGCAGCCGCACGCCATCGCCTCCAGGACGGGAAGCCCAAATCCCTCATACAGGGAGGGAAAAATAAAGAGATCGACCCTCTGATAGAGCAAAGAGACTTCTTCATCCGAGAGATGTCCGCGTAGCTGGATGTCTATGTTTGGGTGCCGCCGTTGGATATCCTTTAACGTGGTATTAAAATTCGGTACGTGCCTTCGCACATTGCCTACTATTATCAGCTCAGCGTGCTCACACTTAGAATATACCTGTTCAAAAGCTTGTATGAGTCTAACGTGGTTCTTGCGCGGAGATATGTCAGACACGGTCAGCACCTGGTTGCTTCCAAAGGTCACTCGATTAGTGAGGTGGTCAGTAAACGTGCCAAGATATACTACGTCAACTTTATTTGCGTCAAGGTTCCAAAACCTAACTGCGTCATCTTTTGTCGCTTGCGAGATGGCGATAAATTTGCGTGGAACGTGTAAAAAGTGGTTTTTGTATATGTCATACAGTTTTGCAGTTGCCGCACCTCCGGTGTCTTCTTCTGGCCAGAAACAAGGTATAAAATCATACAAGACTTGCACAACCTTTGAATGCAACAAACCATATTTGATGAGCAAATAAATAGCAGAAATTCCACCACACGGGATGCCCACCGATCTTCTTCGCGAAAACCGGAAGAAATAGAATTCACTCCCCGGCATCGCGAGCAGGAGAAAGATATCACTCATCGCGTATAGTTTGAATACTTTGAAAAAATTGTTTTTTGCTATCTGAATGCATTTACGTAAGCCGAGTGGCCAGCAGAGCACAGTAAGAGCATGCAACGAAATCTTCTGGTTAGCTGCGAGCGCAGGGCTTAGGAACGACTGCCCATACGGTGCAATTACTGCGATGTGCTCCACTTCAGCAGCATCTGCAAAGTGTTTGAGCAACTCTTCGGCAACTCGGCCGACTCCGTGCTTATCTCTGGGAAGCGGTGCATAAACTGTAATATTCATTGAGTGGTCTCCTTCCTCGCGCAGCTCTCATTGCCCTATTCATACGCAGAGCTATCCATAACGTAAAGGCAATAGATTTGCGCAGGTCGGTCCCCCGATCTAGTTCCTGGCGCGAGTGCATATCATGTTGCATCATACATTTTCTCGTTTTCGCCAGAATAACTCTTTCGTGGGTTAGCTTGGTCATTCGAGTTGCTTATCCTTCATTGTCAATTATTCTGCATCTTTTAGTTTATTCTTCTTTGGTCTCGCTCTGAGTGGCCAGTTCGAGTTCAAACTTACAGATCAAAGGCGGTGCGTTGTCACGTGAAAAGCTGGTTTTCCCAGAAATCTAAAAGTCACAATGAGAATCGCCTTCTACAATGCCTATGTCCTGCCTTATAGGATATGCATTTCGAGTGCTTGGATTTGTTCGACATGACTCGCGACAACAGAGCCAGTATCTCGATTGCTTACATTTTTTTTCTATGTCAGGGTAGCTAAGCATCAATTCAATTCTCGAATGCTCGCTGAAGATGCATCCTGTATTATGTGGACTTACAAACATCAATGGGCGATGATTGTCGGAAAGCCGTAATTTGTAGCTCCATTCTCTGCGCGACCCAACCAAATGTTACCTAGAGTGAGCAATCAATTGAACACTTCTCTGCGAGACGGGTTGCGTTCGCATAGGCCCCATATAGCGGTCAAATTGCGCAGTCAAAATATGCCGGTGAACAACAAAAAATGTGGTGTATAAGTGCTTAATTAATCCTGTATAGGCCTCGTTCACAAGACGTCACTTTTTTCTGCGCCTATAGTTTTCCTAACGATGTAACCTAGGTCAAGATCGACATGCTGCAGCGCGATCTGAAGCTCTGTAGCGCTTGAATAGCAAACCTAAATGAAAATTTTTTTGCCAATGCCGTTATCTTCATGACTAATGAAGCTGCTGTTGTTTGGAGCTTTTCCCCCAAAAAAACACGGAATTGCACGAGTCACGTACGAGCTGCTTAAAGAGTTTTGCGCTCTTTCCGACATCGAAGAGCTCTCAATCATAGCTCCTGAAAATCTTGTCCACATAGATCCAATAATACTAAATCACCAAAAAATTAGTCTATGCCCTTTAAAGGGATCTCACAGGCCTATCTATCTTATGAAACTAACGTGGAGACTAATTAAATCGTATAGACGAGGGGGCATCTTACTCCTCTTCTCTTCTCCAATTGGCCGCGAATTCCTTTCATTTCCTCTGGGTCAACTAGTCCCATTCCTGTTGCTTGTTAAGTTAGGGATATTACCTGGATCCCGTGTCATTCAAGTACTATACGATTTTACGCCATATCAGCCATTTTATGAAGGAATCCACAAATCGAACATATACGAGAGCTATCGGAAGTTCTTTACCAATATTCCGGCGAACTATGTTGCGATCTCTCAATCTACTAAGAACGATGGGATACAATTCTGGGGGCTACCAGACAGGAAAATCGACGTTGTCCACCTTGGCTCCTTTATTGCGCCCCTTGAACCGCGCAACAACTTTGGAAGTAAGAAGATACTAATTATTGCCAACATAGAGCCCAGAAAAAACCATCTTAGGCTCTTAAACGCATTTGAAATCGTTCATCGTCAGATCCAAGATGCAGAATTGATTCTCGTAGGGGCTGCATTTGAAGATATCCCACAATCCAAGCAGACCTGCCGGCAAATCGAATTGGCTATTCAGGACCTGCGTGTGCGGTACGCTGAAATAAAAGTCACAGTGCTCGGATTTCTGCCGGATGACGAGCTTAAATTGTTGCTCCGCCAAGTCGATGTCTTCGTCTACCCGTCTCTCTATGAGGGATTTGGGCTCCCCGTGTTGGAGGCGATGGCGTGCGGATGCCCTGTTGTAACTTCGAACGTCTCGTCGCTCCCAGAAGTAACGGGCAATGCGGCACTTCTGGTGGACCCGTACGACGTCGATGAGCTCGCCCGAGCTATCGTAGCAGTGCTTAACGACCACACATTGAAACAAGACATGAGTGCAAAGGGGATACGTCAGGCACAGCAGTTCTCGTGGGACAAAGCCGCCCAAGAGTACCTGAAAATCTTTCGAAAGCTTGATAATCGTGAGAAGTTCTGAAAATTGCTCGCAAGCGGGAAAGTTAGCGAGAATGATGATTCAGCTCAAGGACGAGCATTCATTAATGCGTGAGAAAGCTTAGATTCTTGCAGTAGAAACGTGCGTATCATTGGAACTCCAAAAGTCGAAGGTATTGACCGTATTCTTGTTGCAGGCGTTTTTTGTTTGTTTCTTGCGTGTTTCTTCTTTTAACCGCTATTGGATTGACTGCGCTAAGAATTTTGTATAAGACCATGAACAACTTAAAAGAAGGAGTACTCTTCTCCTTTATTTTTGCCAGGATCAAAAGCGCTCCAGCTTTCGTTTTTAGGTTGAAATATTTGTCTAATATCTCCGCACATTTATACGTACTATCCAAATTCCCGTTCACGACGTAGTTAAGGCTCCAAGCGAAGAGCATTTGCTGAAGTTGGGTTTTCAGCACAGCCTGAACATATGCTAGAGTTTCCGGGGGAAGGGTTTCATCATTTCCTATGTTGTCAATCATCTTGAGCCAACCAGGCCAGATATACGTGTAGTCCGGATTATGGCTCGCCGACGAGGCGTACCGCACAAAAACAGAATAGAGCCTGTTTGAGACTATGATTGGACAGTGGACCAATATCCGATATACGTAATCGGTATCTGCGGGCCCCCCCACCTCTTCATCAAAAACCCCCACTTCGTCGATCGCTTCCTTGCGAAAGAGAATCGCTTGTAGCATCGGGTGATACGTTTTAAGCATTGCGAGAAGAGCTTCAGGCGCCGGGTAGTATCCCTCTCGCTTCCAAGTCAGAACGTTAAGAATATCTTTTGTATTTGTGAAAAAAGTTGAGCCGGCAGAAAGCATGGCATCGGGATAGGTGTTAAAGCTCTCCAATGCACGCCTAAAAAAATCGGGGAGAAGTATATCATCATCACACAGAATAGAAAAAAAAGGCGTAGTGACGCGCTTTAATCCGAAATTAAAATTTTGATTAATACCTATACGCTTTGCATGGCAATGATATTCAATGGAGGTACATTGATTGATGAACTCTGTTACTACATCCTTGGTCTCATCACCAGAGGCATCATCGTATACACATATTTTATACCCTTGGAACGATTGGTTGAGCACACTTTTGATTGCCCGCTTTAATAACGTAGGCCTACGATATGTAGGAATAATGACCGTAATAAGTGGATCTTCGCTTTGCACGCTTATATGTTGTTTATCACATATGCAAAGTAGCTTCGCTTGAAATCGCCATTAGCGAAATGCTATTAAATATTCCTTGAACATGATTTTTGTGAAGAACGCCATGAAGAGCGTTCAACCAATTCTAAATAGGTAGTTGTTCGACTCTAATTTCAAATTGGTCGGTTTCAAATCGTCGACTCGTTTCGATGGCTGCGTTAGCTAATCTCTCTCTTGTCTAGCTCAGCTATCAGTTGAAGGGTGCAGTCTTTTAATCCGTCGAGAGTTTCCCACAACAAGCCCTCAGTATCAGGATGGCGAATTTCGGGTTGTCTGCCCTTACGTACGACGATTGGAACGTACCGTGCAGACATTGCTGCAGTCACCATGCCAAAGTATTCCATCTTTGCGGGATGTTTGTTATCACACTCATCAAAGTTAGCAACACACGGGCACTAATTTCAAGAAAAGCGCTAGAAAGATAGGATATTATGACTCACTTCACTTATTTGTTGGCTCGGAGGAATTCGACTATGCATCGAGCGGCGTCTGATGGTTTGGTTGTACGGTTATTGTCGAAGCCGAGGCGCGGCATCCAGACCTCTTCCGCGGCGCAGAGGGAGAAGAGCGCGAATCGCCTTTGAGGTGATCGACAGCGTTTCACCCTACTGAGAGACGGCTGATCCTGTAAACGTGCTTCGAGCTGCTTTTTTGAGGTAGAATCGAGGTTTCTCCAAAATCTCCTCTGGATAAGTAACCAGGCTGATGAATGAGAAAAATTGCGAAAAGAATCGGGCTATGTCTAGCTTGAACAGATGCCTATTTAGCGACCAAACGATTGACAACGCTACGGCTTGGAGCTGCTGTTGTGTATTCGCTGGTGAATATTTCAGTTCTTAGGATTACGGGCGGCAGATAAATTTGAAAAAAAGCCATAATCTCAGATGTACTACAAAAAATCCTACGGAGGGAAGGCAATTTTTCACTAGGTTTATAAATGTCCAAGAAATAACCAGCTCTCGAGCGATAAACGGTAACGTCAACCAGTCACAGCGTCATCTGCACGATTGCTTTACGAAGGTACTATGAAGAAAATTGGGATTATTCTTTTTAAGTACGGTTTAGGTGATTCACCTTTGTTAGTAAATAGTGCTTTCTTGCTCGAGCTTGAGGGTTATGAAGTCCACATATTCATCGACGCAGATACTTTTAGACGGACCAGGATTGATTTCGAGAGGACTAACATCGCTGTTCACGCACTAAAAATCTCGTGCGAGGCGGAAATCGACACAGTACCATCTAGTCTACCGGACAAGTTTGTGCACGCCTTGAGCACGAATAGAATGGTGCGCCAACTGAACCTGGACAAGTCAGCAGTCTGGGCTCGAGCGGGAATCCTATACCGACGAATCCTTTTCTTTAGCCATCGGATGGTTTATAGTCGAGGAGCTCCTGATGAATCGCTTTACAGAAACACTGCGGCTTTTTTCCCAGGCCTCTTCGAATTCTATCAAAGGGTCGCTCCAGAAATCGATAATGACTACGTCTGTATTATTGGGGTGGAGCCAATGGGTCTTATTGGGGCAACTATGATCGCCCAGAGCCATGCACGGCAGAAACGATTATCAATGATCTACTACAACATGGAGCTTTTGCTCGAACAGAGTGCAGGTACGGTACCTTTGAGGGCCCTAAAATCGCTCGAGCGGTACTGCATTCAGTTGTGTGACGGCGTCGTCATTCAAAACAAAGAGCGTGGCGACTACTTTGTCCGCGATAATAAGGTGCCGATAGAGAAGCTTCTTTACGTCCCTATTTCAGGATTGAGGGAAATTAAAAGGGACAAAGACGACTACTTTCGAGACCTGTTTGGGATCGGGCCTGACAAGCGGATCATCCTTGATGCAGGAGACATCGCGGCAAGCCACATGTCTCTACAACTCGCTGAGGCCGCCAGCGAATGGGGCGATGACTTCGTCTTGATACTACACGGCCCAAACCGCGAGCCGAATGGCGCATACTTGGACCGTGTTCGTCGCATAGCGCGCGATAACAAAGTCTATGTCTCTACAAACTTGGTTGGATGGGAACAAGTGCCCGAGTTGATTTCCTCTGCGGACATCGGACTGTTGTTTTTGGAAGATATCGACCCAAACTTTCGCGAGATCGGCCAGTCGTCAAACAGGCTTGTGCAGTACTTGCAGGTCGGCTTGCCGGTTATCACCGTTGACTTTCCGAGCCTTAAAAGAGTGCTGAGTGAGTGCCGTTGCGGGGAGACCGCCAACAACCCGAGCCACATAGAGTCGGCCGCTCGTCAGATATTTTCAGACTACAGCACCTACCGAGATAACGCGTTCAGATGCTACGAGGCGAAATATCGCATCTCCACCTATTTCGGCGAGGTTCTTGAGAGAATCCGTCAAATGGAAAAGCAAACCCTCCCGTAGAGCGCTGCAGTTAGCCGATACAAGTTCTGAGAAGGGTGCTGTGCGGGCAACATCTTAGGAGCAGGTCGGCAGTCGCACTGAACAATCTAGTTCGACTATTTGTGGGCGCTACGATGCTCTGCGCTGCCATCACTTATCGTCCATCTGCGCGTATCTTACGCTCCGAAGCGAATATATTGTTGAAAAACGGTGCGTGTTTATATTAGCTTTTTTGGTTTACGAACAAGAGACATATGTTTGGTTCACGAGCTAGGTGT
>Ga0209540_10001137_pt1 | contig 21183 bp, 14 predicted proteins | sample BarGraIncu01121A_FD_184501 | JGI IMG/M metagenome (GOLD analysis project Ga0209540, IMG submission 184501) | Arctic peat soil microbial communities from Barrow, Alaska - Barrow Graham LP Incubations 011-21A (SPAdes) (version 2) | ecosystem: Environmental > Terrestrial > Soil > Wetlands > Peat... | reverse complement strand
ACCAGCAGTAACATTCAACTTTGCCATGATGGTGTCAATTCCGATCAATCCTTTTGAAGTCTTTTTTAAATTTAATATGGTTTGATTTAAATTCTCGGCGATGGTTGAATCCTGTATTAGTCTACCGAGTGTTCCATCTCCCCTGTTTATTTTATACATAATTAGGGCAAGTTGGTGCGAGATATCTTCAGCATTTCCTGCTGTTACTTTCAAACTTGCCATCAAAACATCAGACCCCTTTAAGCCTTTGGAAAACTGATTTAAATTTGCTATGGTTTGACTCAAGTTTTCGGCAAGGATAGGATCCTGGATTATTCGACTAAGTGTTCCATCTCCGCTATTAATATTATCTGTAATTTCGGAAATTTGTTTAGATATATTTTCTGCATTCGCTGTTGTTGCATCCAACCTTGACATTATGGCACTTGTTTCAATTGTTTCAATTGTTGTAAGGCGTTGACCTTCTTTTGCTAGCGGAGCGTTAGAGCTGCCAGGCATGATAATCAAAAGTTTATCCCCAATAATCCCCTCTGAACCTAATGTCACTTTACAATCCGATTTGATAAACTGCCACACCTCTTTTTTTATCATAAGATCGACCTTTACTGTCGTATCGTTAATAATGACAATATTGTCTACAGTCCCTACATTGATTCCTGAAAAACGAATATTATTTCCGACTTGTAATCCACTTACATTTGAAAATGTAGATGTAAGTTTAAAAACAGGATTAAATAAGTTCTTTTGTTTCCCGATGATAAATATGGCCAGTACAAAAAGTGTCAAACCTCCTGTTACGAAAAGCCCTAAACGGATTTTAAATCTTTGAGTATATGTATCCATTTTTTTTATTTATTGAATTGCAATTCAAAGAATTATATAATTCGGCATTATATAATTCCCACTACTTCAATTACTGTTTTCAATTTCCTTTGTCATATTTTTTCTACCAAATTAAAATCACTATTTATACCTTATAAAAAGAATGATGAACAACCCACAACACCAGTCCAGAAGTGGGCTGAACAACACTATAATATATTGTTATTGAATCCGTCAGCTGACGGACTCTATTTGTTATTGTGATTCTCATCCACCGTTTCGATAGCTATCGGAATTACCGACGGTTATTCACATGGATTCCCTTCGGGAATCTAAAACTTACGTTTTATGTATCATTAGCCATAGATTCATATATTTAATGGCTCAAAGAATCCAACTTATATAATTCCTAATGAATTAAGATAATTTGTTTGTAATTTTAGCAACACTTATGAGGTTGATTCTGTGTGTTTTTGCTATCCACAGGCATCAGTTTCATGTTACACACAGTGCAATTTCCTTCATGATCATAGGTTTTACTACCTTCACATTTCATAGGACATTGATAAATCTTGGTTGTTTCTTCTTTTTCTGATTGTTGTTTTTTTGTTTCCATGACTTTGATTTTTAAATTGGTTATTGTATAAAATGTCTTTTTAATTTTGTCAGTTTGCAAATATACACTACAGCATTGCCGAAAATGTTACATTATTCTTTTAGAAAGTTACATCATTCATACTTTTTTATCCGGTGAATCGGCAACTCCTTCCGGTGGTAAGATGTCCGGTAAATCAAATCGTGCCACGCCAATTCGGGCATCTGCCATTCCATAATATACATCGAAGCGATTGGGCATTCCAATATCATCGCGCCGATCGATACCGGTAGGAAACACAACGTTTGGCACTATTCCGTTCTGTTCTTCGGGTATAATTGGATTTAGTACAGGATGTATCGAACGATAATGTATAAAACGCGGATGTTTTTCGGATAAAACCATCACACCAGCCGAATAACAGAGATGTTTTGTTTCATCTTCTGCATTGTCAATTTCACTTACACCGTGATAAATTATCAACCAACCGTGCTTTGTAAGAATTGGCGGAGTGCCTCCGCCAATTTTAAGCCGTTCCCAGGGAGAGACAGGTGTAGCAAGCCGGTGATGTGAATTAAATAAACCAAGTTCATGTAAATCCTTACCTTCTTCGGGCATTGGACAATAGGAAATCCACATACTTTCATGATAAATATCTATTTTTCGGGAATCTGCTTTTCTGGCTGTTTCTTCAGGACGGGTATCTGGGAAGAGCGGCCGGTGTATAATGGCCATTTGCATTTTTCCAGAGTGACTGGTGATTGCAATTGGGAAGAGGCAGGCATCTTTGTCATCAACGTGAGCAAAATCGATTCCGATAAATGATCCAAAAGTAGCAAGCCCAAGTCGTTTCCAATGAAATAAATCTTCTGAAACAGCAAAGGCAATTCTTGGTCCGTTGGAAGAATGCGCGGTGTAAGTCATTAAATAACGTTTGAGTGGTTCCATGTAAGTTACCCGGGGATCTTCACAACCACCGCCGCCATCAGCTCGAAGTTCATATTCAGCTTCCGGGTCCAGAGCTATTCCGAGCCTTTCAACTCCGCAAGGATCGCCTACGTCATTAAATAAAACCCTGGCAATGCCAATTCGGGAATAATTTCCTTTTGCAACGATACGGGGGAAAAGATAAAGTTTACCATCGGGACCACGAACAACAGCCGGATTGAGAGTACCTTCCACTTCCATTGGATTTCCGGGTTCCGGTTCCATAATCACTCCCATTCGTTGCAATTTTAATCCACTCATATTTTTTATCTTCTGTATATTTTATATATTAAATAGAATCCAAACAAGCAATAATCGTTTCAATAACACGTTTCGATTCTTCCGGGCCGTTTATCCTGATTGACACTACGCCTGCTTCTTTAGCCGGGTAATCGTTTCCTCCGGCAAATATTGCATCACCAATAAAAATCATCTCTTCAATTTCGATGTTAAGTTTATCACGAAGTTTCATGATTCCGTAAGCTTTATCAATTCCAGGTTTGGTAATATCAACCGATGTTGTTCCTCCAAGTCGAACTGAAAACTCTGGAATTAATGTTCCAAGGATTTTCCGGATTTTTACCCGTTTTGTGAAATCAGGATCCCATTTCGTTTTTTCTTTGATGGGAGCTTGCTGACCCAATGCGGAATATGTTATTTGGCTACCACGATCTTCAATAGTTTCACCCCAAATTTTTTCTATGTTGAAACCAACTGTATTAAGCGCATTTTTTAATGCATTAATGATTTTCTTTTTTTCTTCCGCATTGAAATCTTCTGAATATATTTTTTTCCAGGCTCCGTTATATTGATAGAATTGTGTGCCGCAAGTAGGAAGTAGCGATAAGTTTTCCAAACGTTGGTCATTAGGAAGATTGGAGAGAATTTGTTTTTCAAACTGTGGCCAGCCACCTCCTGAAATAATAGCTACTTTGACAATGCCGAGCAAATCATGCAGCAGTGATGCCATTTCAGTATCGAGCGACGATTTACTCTCGGCAAGTGTTCCGTCCAAATCAAAAACAATAAGTTTCTTCATTTGGTAATATACAATTTAAACCGGGTTCTTATTTTTAAATACGTCATAGTTAAGTATGGTATATTGTCTTTGAAGATCTTTTTATATACATTATTCAGCCTGTTTTTTTGTTGGAACAATGAAAAGCGGAATAGTGGTTTTCTTTAATACATCTTCTGCTTCACTTCCCATAATAGTTTCTTCTAACCATTTACGGCTATGGGAACCCATAACTATTACATCAGCATTCATTTCTTTGCCGGTTTTTAATATGGTTTCTGCAATTTCGCCATCCATTAAAACAGTTTTAATTGATCCATCATCTCCAAGGTGTTTTTTTGCTTTGTCCAAAAACTTCTGAGTTGTTATTCTTAAATCGTCTAACATATCAACCTTGAATTCGTGGTTGTAGTTATACTCTGAATAATAAACCGGCAATTCGTTTATAACATGCAGTAATATAGTTTCAGCATGCATAGCCTGTGCCATCGAAAAACCTGTTTCAGCCACCTTAGTTGATGATGCATCATAATCAAGTGCTATTAGTACTTTTTTAAAGTTTGTTGTTTTCATATTCGTTGGATATTTAAATTATAACTGATTTCAATTTTTATTTTTTGTGGAAATAGTATTGTAAACGGCGTTTTAAAAAACATTATTTACCACATTGTGCAAAGAACAATACTTTCAGCCTGAATTATGTTACAAAATTTTTGGAGATTGTTGCATGATTCACACATTCTGAAAGGTAAAATATTACGCTGAAGGTATTGCTACAGATTGAGAGATTGCATAAATGCAATCAACTTTTGGCAGATTGGGAATCAAAGATTGGAGTTTTGTCGGAAAGTGAAGATATTGGGGAAATTGGATATTTGTCGTATGATTTTCAATCGACCTTTTCTGCGTTCGGCAGAGCTTGAATAAATTTTTTACAAGATTCTTGGCTGCACTCAACAAAACTTAAACAAGTTTAGTTTTGAATTCATTTGCACAAGAATTCTGCTCTGCGCTCACTTATCGAAAACGCATCTGTTTTTTCCTCTTAATCCCCAATTTCCTCATTTGTGGAGACAGGGAAAATTACGATAAGTTATTTCCCCTCCACTATCTTAATCTCCTCTTCAGTAAGCCCATACAACTGATAAACCAATTTATCGATTTCGGATTCGAGGGCGGTGGTGTCTGCAGTTGCATCAATACTTTTTAATTCTAAAATTTTATTGACCAACTCAACAATTTCAAATTCTTGTTCGACACTTATCTTTCTTATTGGTATTTGACGGATATCCTCAGGATAAATGCTGGAGTAACTACCTTGTAAAGTATCAGTACTTAAAAATTTGCTAAAAAAATATGTACAAAGTTTAGAATCCAATATTGCAGTTAGATACTTAGTCGAATATCTTTCATCAATTATGATTGACCATTTCTTTTCTGGCTTTTGGAATTCCAAAATTGCATTATTCCACTTTACTAAATGCATCAAATTATCATTAGAATAATATCCATTATCATCAAAGCAGGCAATTATTTTATTATCCTTTCCACTTATTCTTCGGACTATAATTTTTTCAGATTCAAAAAGTAATGGGAACTTAGACCTATGGAAATGGTCTTTTTTTGATTCATAATCAATAAAATCGTCTTGATAATAAATTGTATATGGAGACAAGTTAGACCCAATTATATATTTCTTAAATCCATCTTTAAATTCTTTATGAATAACGTCATCCTTTGTGAATTTTAGATTACTTTCCTTCTTAGAGTGTGCAACTACACCTGTATTGACACAAACTAGCTCGCCTAAGAGAATTGAGTTTTCATTAAGTTTTTCGAAAATTCTAATATCTTTTTCTAAGACAGATGTTTTAAACGCTGTGTTTTTTAATTTGGAAAAGAATACTTGTGGTGCTAATTGACCAATATCTGTGATGCTTGACTTAATTTTTATCCAATTATCTTGAGGCATTTCTTTTTGAACCAAATAAATACCAGTTTGTCTCGCCACATCTTCAAAGACAACGAGTGACTGGAAATCAAGGAGCTCTATAATCTTAACCTTTTCTAAAAAGAAAAGCCTTAATTCAGTTGAATGTTTCTCTTTATAAAAAGAAGTTGGTAATATGAAAGAATTTAAACCACGATTAATTGATATTTTATTCCCCAATATCACAAAGCAACCAAACAAATCCCAATGCCCATTTAAATATGGTTGAAATTGATTTTCCAAATAAATAACCAGACTTCTATCTGATTCTTGCAAATCCCAATTTGAAATATACGGCGGATTCCCAATCACCACATCAAATCCCACAAAATCACCGTCATCGTTCAGCACTTCGGGGAATTCAAAGCGCCACTCGAAGGCATTTTCGTAGATTTTATTGGCTTCAATATCATCGCGTTCGTCTTCCAGTTTTTTTAGCTTTGCCACTGCTTTTTCAAACTCAGCCAAAGCCTTTTTATCCACTTTTTCACCCCATTGTTTTTTGGTATTAATTTGTGTGGCAAGATTATCTACTTTCGCTCTTGACGTACTAATAGTTTTCTTGAATGGGTTGTCAATATTCGATTTGAAATCCGATTTGATGGTGGCAATCAGTTTCTCCATTTCCCACTTTTGCTCTTTGTTATCAGCATTGCGGTATAAATCAACTGCCGAGCGATAGCTTACAATGGAGAACTTACTATTCTTTAGCGCTTGTTTCAAATCAGAGTCAAGAGCAAATCGACTAATCAGCGAGTTTCCACACTTTATATTAATATCAATATTAGGTAGAGTCTCAAGTTCCGTATTGTTTTTATAATACGCATTTTTCAATAATTCAATCCACAAGCGCAGGCGGCATATCTTTACCGAATTGGGGTTCAGATCCACCCCAAAGAGGCAATTTTCGATAATGGTTTGCTTTTCGTGGAAAAAGGTTTCCTGTATGCGTTGGCTTTCGTGACTTGTAGGGTTATATTCAATCAGACTACCATCTTCGTCGGTAATTATTAGTTCATCGTTTTCTACGACTACGCTATATTCTTTCAGGCGTTTGCTGTCACGGTCGGATAGTATGCGTAGTTCGCTTTTTATGGCTATTATCTCGTTGAGTGCCGATACCAAAAAGTGCCCGGAACCCACAGCGGGGTCACATATCTTCAGGCTATTAATAATGGAGTTGGCTTCGGAACGAGCTTCAGCTCCCGAATCAATATTCTCGTATAATTCACCAAATTCTTTGCAGTTCCAGCCCTTCGTCTCGTTGAATTTTTGCACTACTGCCCGTCGTATGGTTTCGCGGCACATATACATGGTGATAAAGCCGGGCGTAAAGAACGAACCGTCTTTGTAGCCGTTTATTTTTTCAAATATCAATCCAAGTACGGATGCATTAATCAACTGTTTGTTGTCTTCCTGAATATCTTCGCTGCCTTCGCTGCTAAAGTCGTAGGCATTCAGAAATTCAAAAATATAGTCAATAGCCAACAGTTCACCTGTTCGCTTTTTCCCTGATTTGTCTTTTATAACTGAATTGGACAGTACAGGTATGTTGCCATCCTTCAGCTGACTGATAAACAGGCAAGCATGTTCAATTTCGGTGGGTTCAAACAACGAACTGTTCAGATACGGAACATTGGCAAACAATTGTTTTACTTCATCATTCCGCTCATCCGTTTTTTTTGCCAACACCTGAAAAAACAAGGTATTCAGGTCATCGAAATTCTTTACCTTATCGGTGTTCAAAAAAGCGTAGTTTTTATCGCCTTTGTGGTATTTTATGAGTTGCGCTTCCAGCAGTTTCAAAAATAGAATACGGTTTATCCACGTAATAGAAAGCTCCAGCGCTACATTAAACAGTCGTTCATCGGTGTTGTTCCCAAATTGTGCGGGTTTTTCCAGTCGGGATATTTTGTTGAGGTTATCCAGTTGCACAATGGCACTCTCCATCAACGACCCACTATTACGCTGCACTTTTTCTTTGCGCTGAATGAGTTTTTTACCGCCCTCTTTGGTCTCGGTGAGTCCGATAATGTGAAGCAATTCGGTGTAGAATGCCTTGTCGAGGCTGTTGCTGTCATTGGCAAATTTTGTTTTGAGTAAGTGGTAGGGCGAAAGTATTTTAAGTAATGCGATCAGATTTTTATCATCTGTTTTATCCTCATTGAGCAACCATTTTTTGTAAACACGAATATCAAAGTAGGTACACGGAATTTCAACATCAATGGTCGGGATAATTTTACTTACTTCGTCGTAGAAAAACGGCGTATCTTTTTTATCGTTTTTGTAAAGTTCGAATAGTTTCTTTATTTTGCTGTTACGGTATATGTATTTGTCGAAATAGTTGGCATCAATAATATACCATTCGTACACATTGGTAATAAGTAAGTTTTTTAGTTCGTTATTATTGGCTGTTATCCTTTCCTCCATGTAATACAGAATAATTTCCCCTAAGGCTTTAGAATTTGGGTTTTCAATTGAAAACATTTCTCCTTTATTGCTTGGACGTTTAGCTTCAGCAATAACCCCCACATTATCCTTATTGCTTCTACCCAAATGAACAACTAAGTCAATGGTTCCTTTGGTATTTACTTCGTTTGTTTCTTTGTAATAAGTGTCCCTCAGAAAATCACGTAGGTGATTTTTTTGATTTTCCTCCCGCTCAATTTCATCAATTTTACCTAATAACCGAATGAGATTTTGTTTAAAAGTGTCTATCTCCTGACGTGTAGGACGCTGACGCAAAAAGGCTTTATTGAGTGATTTTTTGGGTGAGAGGGGAGTGAACTTCATAATTAATTGCTGACTTTGTTGAATTTATTCTCCTTAACTATTTACAAAAATACACATTTACTTTAACACGGCAATTTTGAGAATAAAAAAATAAATGCCATAAGGTATTTATTTTTTATGAAATACTAAGTATTTTGACCATTTCAATGTAATTGACACAAAAAATAATTTTAAAATGTAAAATTGATTTCGTAGTTTTGTAACTTAAAATTTCAAACTTAGTATTTTGAAATACAACCAGTAGGACTAAATTATATCAATATTGACAAAAATGGAAATTGGCACTATGGAAAAAACCAATAAAAACGTAGAACTAATAAATCAGGTTTTCGATACAATTTGCATCATCTTCGATGAAACTGAGTTTAGTTTTGATTTTGCTGCAGAATTAATACAAAAATTTCAAAATGCATTGGAACTTGCAAAAAACCTCGATGTAAAAGACATAACCATGGAGATTTGGGATGCTACATCGAAATCTCAACGGGAAGACAAGATTATTCATCTAATGAATTTCAAGTTTGACAGGCTACTGACATGGAAACCAGATGCTCATGACATCAGCGTTTTAAACATTGTATTGAAAAAAGATTTAGATTTCTTTTTAGTCAAACAGTCACAAATCAAAAGAAATTATACGCCGGGTGAGAGAGTTCAAATTGAAAGGTTATATACTGCTATTGCTCATAGGCTCTTAAAAGCCAATCTGGGCTTAGATAAAGTAATGAGCCAACTAATTAAAATGCAGGAAGAAGAAGCTGCTGGAAGTGAAAGTGAAGAAATACTAACATTGAAATCAAACAATATTAAGCTTCACACGGACAAAATTGCTGAATTTGGCTCAGTTATGGCTGGAATGTTCGAAAAGAACTTCTTTATACCGGTTGATAACTCAATCCCTTTCTCGAAAACAGAGGTGTTTAATGCTTTTGGCGAATTGCTACATACCACTTTTGAATATCTTCCCAGCCCTTTAAATAAACCAATTATTGTTGGGTCTGTAATAAATTCACCCAATGGAAAAGGCTTTGCAGACTACTTACTTCATGAAAAAAGATATAAGCTGGCTGACGAAATCAAAAAAGAATTCTCTACTGAAAAAGGTAAAGCTATTCGATTACTATTGCACGTCATGGAAAAAAACAATCCCCCATTTATCACAATTGGATACAGACAGGCAAAGGAGGTTCATATTGCAATGTCCGATTTCTTTGGCAGAAATATTGGAAAATACCAAAGTGTATTTGATTACAAAGTTGACGTAAATCTCGATCAAAAGGATTTGGAAAATAGTTCACTAAGATTAAATCACATCCTTTCAAAACTCTAAAATTTCTACAAAACTTATTTTTGCCTGTTTCAGCCTGTCTCAGCCTGTCTCAGCTTGTTTGTATTTGTCTCAACTTGTTCAAACTTGTATATTCCTGTATACAAGATTAAACAAGTAAAATTATAGTAACCAGCATATTAATTTCATATTTCTTTGCAGCACAATTAACCCGTGCTGCATTTTTTTTTGTGCTGCACACAAAAAGAAAAAATATGAAAACCAAGTCTCGTCCACCACCATATTAATTCGCTGCCAATGCTCCACTGATACTCCACAGATGCTCCACAGATGGTCTACAGTTGGGAAGGTTACAGAAATCAAAATATTTGATTATAGAATGGAGAAAATAAATATAAATTTAAAATTTAGAAATAATATGGCTACTTTTAATTCAACTACGTTCGGAGCAATTTCCGGACGTCATGGTAGCGCAGTAGCTGCGTATACCAAAACAGGGAAATGCATTCTCAAAGTTTTTAAAGCTCCTTCAAATCCAAATACGGATAAGCAAGTGGCACAGCGTACCAAATTTGGTTTGGTCAATAGCGAATTAAGTTGCATGAGAGAATTATTCAAAATTACATTCGTAAGTAATTTGGGTAAAAATCAAGCCGTTTCACTTGCCTTAAAAGAGGCTGTTACGGGTGAAGCTCCCGATTTCGCACTCGACTATAGCAAATTGAAAATTTCAATTGGAAGCCTTTATGGTTCGGGGTTGGTGTCAGCTGTCAAGATTGCTGGAACAACAGTTAAAACCGAATGGAATTACACCGATTTGACTGGTAATACTACAAATGATGGAGTTAATCTGGTTTTTTTCAATGTAAATTCTAAAGAAGCACTGCTAAAACAAAACATGGTTTTACGTGGTGCCGGTACTATTGATGTTGAGTTACCAGCCGTATGGGCTGGTCAAAGTGTGCATTGCTGGATTTATTTTTCATCCCCTGATGGAAAAATGAATTCCACGAGTCAGTACATTGCCCTCGTTCAACTTTAATTAAATCCGCAAAAATAGATTTAATTATTGATAGAAAATAAATCCCGAATTCTGCTTGAGAATTCGGGATTTATTATTCAAAATGATTTCAAAACTTCACATTAAATCCTGCATTGAAATTAATTCCGGGCATAGGATATCCGTAATTAATTTGATATTGAGAGTTTATCAGGTTATTTCCAGCAATAAATACTTCCAGATTTTTGATCGGTCTTGCTGACAACCGAGCATTGACCAAAAAATAATTAGGAACTAATGCCATTACCGGTGAATTCATATTTGTCAAATCAAGACCGTACAATTTTTCAATATACTGAGAAGAAACATTCAGATTCCAGATTTTATATCGATAATTGGCACTGACATTGATTTGTTGGCGTGGCGCAGCAATAACGGCTTTATTCAGGAGGAGATAACTGTAGTTGGCATGCACGAACAGGTTTTTATTAACTTCATATTTTGCAGAAAACTCAATTCCCTCATTATCGAACGAACCTACATTTTGTCGCATAGCAGTAAATGGCGACGCAACAACTTGAATCAAATTATCACCTTTTACTTTAAATGCAGTAAATTCAATATTCAAATGATTATTAAGTAAAGACTGCAACCAACTAATTTCATAATTCATCATTCGTTCAGGTTGCAAATCGGGATTTGGAGCATATAAATACAATTCCATAATGGTTGGACTGCGAAACCCTTTTGAAACCGAAGCCTTGAAAGTGGTATTATCCGAAAGATTATAGGTCAATCCTCCGATAGGAATCAATTCATTTCCAAATTTGGAGTTATTCTCCAATCTTAATCCGGCACTGACAGTCAATTTTTCGAACAACGTTTGTTGTGCATAAGCATAAATCGCCAACTCGTTAATCAAATAAAGTGAGTCGCTTATAAACTTCTGATCGACTTTTCCTCCGTATTGTTTAAAATCCGCACCAACTGTAATATTCGTATTGCTTGCCATTTTAAATGTTTGATAAAGCATAGCCCCACTATTCCGGTCGGTTGAATGAAAACCGTCAGATAAATTATGTGTTCCAAAATTGTGGTAAATTTTGAAAGCTCCTTCGGAATTCTGAAATTTATTTTCCAATGAAACAGATGTTTTGCCCCGAGTAATATCGATATTAAGAGGTGCAGCAGGTAAATTTACAGGACCATTATCATTAGCATTATATTTTGCAATACTAAAATCGGCAATCAGGTCATAATTTTTATTTATTTCGTATCCAACTTTAGCATAACCATTGTTGATGTTGAAATCTGTATTGGCACGAATTCCATCGGTCTGATCGTGATTCACCGAAGCATAAAGGCTGAGTTTATCTTTTTTAAAACCAACCGTTCCGTAATATTTTTGAGTATTATATGAACCATAAGAAGCACCGAGATTCACTTTCAAACCATCTTCGTTTTGTTTTTTAGTAATGATATTAATCACACCTGCCATGGCATTTGACCCATACAAGAGAGAAGCCGGGCCACGAATTATTTCCACCTTTTCCACATCCGAAGCTACATAAGCATCAGACAGTGGATGCCCGAAAATTCCCTGATATTGTGGATTTCCATCAACCAGTACCAACACATCCGTGTTTGGCGAGCTGCTTATACCGCGCATGGTAATAGAACCCGCTCCGGTACTCGAAACTCCGAAACCAAGTATATTTCGTTCGGTAACAAAAATTCCGGGAACAAATTCATTTAAGGCCGGCAAGATATTCATCTGACCACTATTTTCAATATCTTGCTTGGAAATTTGAGAAACGGATAAAGGGACAAGTTTTCTGGAAATTTCAGTTTTCGAACCGGTAACAACCACTTCAGTGAGTTTGATACTATCTTTTATGGATGTTTGAGAATAAGCAGTATCTAAGAAAAAAATAAGCATAACCAGGGCTATAAAGCTTTTATTCAACATATTATTGTTTTATAATTTATTTTATCCAGTGTAACAAATTACACATTTCATGAATTAGTGCGCAAAAATACCTAAAAATAAATTACTAAAATAGGTTGATAAGCCGGCATTTTACTTTTTTCAGACAAAGGGACAGCTTTTAATATTTTGATTTATTTTTTGTTTTATTGTTTACTGAATGAGTATTTAGAGCACTTTTTAATGTCAATTCGTACTTATAACAGTTGTTTTTTTTGTAAATTTGCGCCTTCATTCAAAAAACCCTGTCCGAAATGAATAAAATTGTCAGTAAAGAGTATTTTTCTGCTAATGTGATAAAATTTGAAGTAGAAGCACCGTTAATAGCCAAAGCGCGGAAAGCCGGTCACTTTGTTATGGTAAAAGTTGGAGTCAAAGGTGAACGTATTCCTTTGACCATAGCTGATGCTGATATGCAAAAAGGTACTATCACTCTGGTCATTCAAAAAATGGGCGTATCGTCGTCAAAATTATGTGCACTGGAAGTCGGTGATTATATCACTGACATGGTAGGTCCACTGGGTAAAGCTACGCATATCGAAAACTTCGGAACAGTTGTTTGTGCTTGTGGAGGTGTGGGAACTGCACCGATGATGCCGATAGTTGCAGCATTGAAAAAAGCTGGAAACCGTGTGATTACTGTTATTGCTGCACGTACCAAAGACCTGATAATTCTGGAAGAACAAATGCGACTCAATTCGGATGAAGTGATTGTAATGACAGATGATGGTTCATACGGAAACAAGGGTTTAGTGACAAATGGAATTGAAACGGTTATAAACCGGGAAAAAGTAGATTTATGTGTAACGATTGGTCCGGCTATTATGATGAAATTTGTGAGCCAGCTGACCAAAAAATATGAAGTTCCAACTTTAGCATCACTAAATACCATAATGGTTGATGGAACCGGAATGTGTGGAGCTTGTCGTGTAAGTGTGGGTGGAAAAACAAAATTTGTTTGTGTAGATGGTCCTGAATTCGATGCACATCTGGTAGATTTTGATGAAATGTTGATGCGACTTGGTGGATATAGAGATATTGAAAGAGAAGAGAATGCACATTATCAGTCAATGGTGAATGGTAAGTAGTTTATAATAGGCAGTATGACGTTGACATCCTGCATTTTACAATATTATAACTTCTACAGACTTATTTGCTTTGGAACATCAAACATCATACTTTCAAAAATTAGTAACTTGTAATTCGTAACAATATAATGATTTTAAACGCAGAAAGAAACGAAGAGTGGCGCGCTGAGTTGCGCAACGCAATGAAAGCCAAAGAACGTACTGAGATACCACGTGTTCACATGCCCGAACTGGACGCTGAATATCGCAGTCATAGCAGATTAGAAGAAGTAAACCTTGGACTTACACCCGAACAAGCCATGTTGGAAGCTAAACGTTGTTTGGACTGTGCCAACCCAACTTGTATGGAAGGATGTCCTGTTGGAATATGCATCCCTACATTTATAAAAAACATTGAACGTGGTGAATTTCTGGAAGCTGCCAAAACTTTAAAAGAGACTTCTGCCCTACCCGCGGTTTGCGGTCGTGTTTGTCCACAGGAAAAACAATGTGAAGAGCGCTGTGTTCACTTGAAAATGAAAAAGGAATCGGTTGCCATCGGACATTTGGAACGCTTTGCAGCCGATTACGAACGCGAAAGTGGTAATATCTCTGTACCTCAAGTAGCACCTGCCAATGATATTAAAATTGCGGCCGTTGGTTCCGGACCTGCAGGATTGGCTTTTGCAGGTGATATGGCTAAATTAGGATACGAAGTTGTTGTTTTTGAAGCATTACATGAAATTGGCGGAGTACTTAAATATGGTATCCCCGAATTTCGTTTACCCAACGATATTGTAGATGTAGAAATACAAAATCTACAATCCATGGGTGTTCATTTTGTTACAAATTGCGTAGTTGGCAAAACCATTAGCATTAAAGATTTGGAAGATGATGGATTTAAAGGCATATTTGTAGCCAGTGGTGCAGGTTTGCCTCAGTTTATGAATATAAAAGGTGAAAATTTGGTAGGCGTGATGTCATCAAACGAATACCTTACACGCGTAAACCTGATGGATGCAGCAAATCCCGAATCGGATACTCCTGTATTTTTAGGTAAAAAAGTAGCAGTTATTGGCGGTGGAAATACTGCAATGGATTCTATTCGTACCGCTCGTCGGTTGGGTGCTGAACGCGCTATGATTGTTTATCGTCGTTCGGAAGTTGAAATGCCTGCCCGTTTGGAAGAAGTAAAACACGCCAAAGAAGAAGGTATTGAGTTTTGGACTTTACATAATCCCATTGAATATATGGGTAACGAACAAGGACGTGTAACACATATGTTGCTACAAGTAATGAAATTAGGAGAACCGGATGCATCGGGACGTCGTTCACCGATTGCAGTACCCGGCGAAACTAAATTAGTTGAAGTAGATGAAGTAATCGTAAGCGTAGGTGTTTCGCCTAATCCGCTTATTCCACAATCGGTAAAAGGTCTGGAAGTTACTAAATGGGGAACTGTAGTGGTGAATAACGACACCATGCAATCGGCTGTTCCTATTATCTTTGCAGGAGGTGATATCGTACGCGGTGGCGCAACTGTTATTCTGGCCATGGGCGATGGACGTCGTGCCGCGAAAGCTATGGACGAATGGATCAAAAAGAATTGACAATTTAGTCATTTACAATTTACAATTTAAAGAATGCGCCTCCCGAACAATTCGGGAGGCGCATTTTTTTATTGGCACTAGCTATATACTTATAATTATTTGCAAATTATAAACTACCACTTAAAAACTACATACTTCTAACTATTGACTATAAACTATTTACTACCGACTAATTCAGGCTCCCAAAGTGCGTAATGCTTCGTATACCAAAATAGCAGGCCATACGATGGCTTTCAGAAAGCCAAGTACTCCCAACCAAAAAGTAGCGGCATGTGAAATAAAATAAATGGCGGCACCAATCAGTCCCAATCCATAAACAGCACCACCTGTAGCATTTGCCTGGTGGTTTCGGTTTTTGTTACAATCGTTTTCTTCATTCATAATTATATTGTTTTAGCAATAATGACTACATAATTTTTTCCATACTTCTTAGCACATTTTGGACAAGTAGTGTACCACATGTACATTTTTTCAATTTTCACTCCTTTAGCTTTTGCCTGAACTTCGAAATCGGAACTCCATTTCCCGGTCTCATTAAAGTTTCCTTCATACACACGACTGTAGAACGTACCACTAAGCTGAACATTCTCAGCTCCTGGAATTACTTTATCCACAGCCAAGTAAAGATCCATATTCCATTTCGTAGTATGATCGGAAAGACAGAGCCAGTCGGGCATAGTAGCTCCTGCTTTTTCTACGCGGACATTCAAACGTTTCATAGCAGCACCAAAATTAATCGGCATGTAAAACAGCGTAAATACTTTGTCCTTGATAAAGAATTTATTATTCCAGGTTAAGACTTTATCGTCCCATGGGGTTGGGTCGAATGGAGGACAACAGCTGAAGTCATTTGCTTCTGAGTTCATAATGTTGATCAATGAGGTTAGTAAATAATATTTTATTTGATGCAAAAATAAATATATTCTTTTGATTCATCAATTAAAATCAACATTAAATTACAAAATGACTAAGAAATGTAAAAAAAACAGATAAATTGTGCGACAACACAGATTTTTATTCTTAATAAGACGTAAGATTAAGTTAATTGTATATTTTATATTCAACTCCTTGAATTTTTTTTTTATACAAATATTTTTTTAGCTACATAATCAAAATTAACTTATTAAATAATTATAACTTCATTTTTCTTATAATTCAATGTTATTTATATTTAATATTTCTAAATTTAGCGTATTTAATGAAGCCATGACAATGCCTTCTATGATTACAAAATAAGCTGATAATAAATCTTCACTCTTCAAACTTCTAAGATACATAGCAGTATTTACTACAAACAGATATTTAATATTACTTCATACCATTTTGTAACAAAATATTAGTAATTCATTATCTGATTGTTAACATTAAATCTGTTTAGTAATATATTGTTACTAAATAAACATGATAATACAAAAATAGAAATCCTATTTTCAGTGTAGCAAATAATGCATTTACTCAGAAACAATTACTACAATTGACTACGCATCAACACTTTAAAAAATTGAGTATATTTGAAGTCTAATATTTAAACTCAGTTTTCGGTTTCTTTCAAAACCACAATCAGTAAATCGGTTACACCGATTATTGATTTCATATCTGGGATAATGTTAATATAGATGGAAGGTATAAACAACAATTTATAAAAAACGCGTATGAACTTTTTTACAAGAAGCATATCAAACAAATTATCTTTATTACTTGTGCTCATATTTTTTGCAGTTTCTGTAAGTCATGCACAGTCAATAGGAGATTATAGTTCGGCGGCAAATGCAAATTGGGCAACTGCAAGTACCTGGCAAACGTATAATGGTACTACATGGGTTGCTGCCACAACCTATCCCGGTCAGAATGCCGGAACCTATTCAGTAACTATTGTTGTCGGTAATACGGTAAGTATTCCAGAAACCGGAATTTCAACTAATGCAATGGGGAACCTCACAATAAACGGTCAGTTGACTTTAAACGGGTCAGGAACTTCGCAAACCTTTTATAGTTTAAATACTTCTCAAATTATAATTACCCGAGATCTGACACCCTGGGCAAATATCCTTTTTTTGAATAAATGTATTTTAGCCTTACCTACCGATGCAATTCTTAAAGTACGGGCATATGGTTTGCAGGGTGATTGTAGTAATAATCAGGAAATCCGGATAGGGATTAATAAATATGCAGCCTGTAATGGTGCTCCCGGTTATATATTTACTTTTGCTGAACTGATGGCAGGAGGAGGAACAATTAACTCCATACTTACGGCATCAACCGACAATATCTGTCTGGGAGAAAGCGTTCAACTTTCAGGTGATTATTCAGGTGCAATAGTTACTCCACCTACATATAGCTGGACTAGTACAGGACCAGGCACACTTACTTTCAGTCCATCTTCAGTTTCACAAAATTCAACGGTCACACCTACTATTGCCGGTTTATATACCATAATGCTTACTGTAACCACTAACAACGATGGAACTCTTTATAACAACACCGAAAGAGTAACCCTAATGGTTAATCAAAAATCTGGCAATCCAACTTCGGCTGTTGCAGGTTCAGATTCCATTATGGTAGGAAAAAGTACAACACTCACCTTAGTGGGTGGTGGTGGCGGAAATAATGAAACGGTTCGTTGGTATACTTCCACTTGCGGCGGAACTTTAGTCGGCTCAGGGAATCCTCTGGTTGTCAACCCGACGGTTAATACTACTTATTATGGTCGATATGAAGATGCTACACCATGTAGCAACATTACAATATGTGCCACTGTGACAGTTCGTGTTGTTCCTTTTGCCAATATCTGGAAGGGATCTTTAGATACCGATTTTGCAAAAGCCGGTAACTGGATGGATAATACCCTACCTGTCAGTGGTCAGAATATTCTTTTCGATAATAATCCGATAAATGATTGTGTTTTGGATGGTGACAGAATAGTGGGTAATGTCAGAAATCCTTCCGTTAAAAACTTAGTTACTTCAGTCCATCAACTAACTATAAATGGCAGTCTTAATTTTACAAATTCAGGAAAAATTGATGCCAGTTCAGCAGGCTCAACTATAACATTTGCAGGAAATCAATTGCAAATGCTCCCTGCAAGTACATTTCTCGATACTACCATTTACAGCATGAAAATACAAAATATGAGCGGTGTTCAATTGTCAGGTAATTTAGTAGTAACAAATAATGCTCAGATTCAAAACGGAGCTAATCTTAGCATTCCTGTTCAACAATCACTGAAAGTGAATGGCCAAATAGATAATCAGGCCGGAGTAAACGGAATACAGATTCAATCCAGTTCATCGTTAGCTAATGGTTCTCTGATTTTTCATAATGCTTCAGGTTCACCTGTACAAGCGACTGTAGAAATGTACACAAAAGCAGCAAGAGCTACTAACTACAAATGGCAGTTTTTTGGCATTCCGCTTCGTACAATGTCACCCAGTCCAACATTTGATGGTTCGTATGTTCGTCAAATGTTCGAAACCGGTACAACCAGCGCTGAACACTGGTTACAACTTACAAACGCCTCTAACCTTACTTCATTTACAGGTTATGAAATTACGCAATTATCGCCCAAAACAATTTATTTTCAGGGCGAATTGGAAAATAATGATTTTAATTCCGGTAAATTATCATATACCATCGGTGCTACCTATCCCGGTCAGCATTTGATTGGAAACCCTTATACGGCAGCCATCGAAATAAAAAAAATCAACTTTGGATCGACAGATGCTGCGATTATTGAGAATACAGTTTATTTGTATAATACCGGATCGTACGCAGACTGGACAAGTGAAGGTTCGGGAACAGGGAGTGGTACTTCGGCCGGACAATATATTGCAGTTCCTCTACTGAACGCTGGAATTAGCGGCTTGCCAAGTCAGATACCATCCATGCAGGCTTTTCTGACAAGAACAATGAGTGACAATGCCCTGGCAACAGTTTCTATTCCCTATAGTGCTGCAGGTAGCGTAATAAAAAACACAGATTTACAACGCGTTAAATCTGTCAAAAATGGAAGTATGAGAATAGACATCAATGGTTCCCGCTTTTCTGACCGGATGTGGATTATTACCAATCCAGACTGTACTCATAATTTTGATAATGGTTGGGATGGCTATAAATTTGGAGGATCAATTCTTGCACCTCAGCTTTATTCAATAGAAGCAGATGGCGATTATCAGGTGAATACTGTAGACGACATGAATAATACGGAACTGGGATTTCGGGCAGGTGAGGATTCCATTTATACACTTACTTTTACTAACGAGAATCTGGAAACATCTTATAAAAACGTATACTTAATTGATTTACAAGATAGTACAACAACAGACATTACTCTAAGCGGAACTACATATTCATTTGTAGCCAGTCCGGACTCTCCATCAAAACGATTTAAAATTGTTACCAGCCTTGAAAAAATCAAGGATGAAAAGAAACCGAAAATCAATAAAACGGAACTAAACATCTTCAGTAACCAGAAAATAATTATTGTTGATAATCCAGGCAATGAAACAGGTAAATTAACGGTTTACGACGCTGTTTCGGGACGGATAGTTTTGAATCTGACATTTGATGCTAATGGCATTACAACCTTTCCTACAAAATTACCTACAGGCTTATATATTTTGAAAGCGGTAACAAGCTCCGGGGAAATATCATTATCAGTTCTCCTGAAATAAACCCATTAGAGACCTTGCTGGCAAGGCCTCTATGACAGTCCAAACCAATTAGATAAATTTTCTATTGAATGATAAAAACAAAAAATAGCAAATATGGAATCGATTGAACAAAAAAAACTTAATGTAAATAGCAACCAGGCTTTTACTTTAATAGCAAACCAATTAAACCAACAAATACTGTTGCGTAGAAGATATATTTTTATGAAAAATAAATTACAACTCAATGGGGTACGGTTTTTTGCACTGCTATTAATATTCTTTTTGTCCGGATCTATGGCGATTGGACAAAATGTTGGTGATTATCGGACAGTTGCTACCGGAAACTGGAGCGCCCTGGCTACATGGCAAAGACTAAATGCGCTTCCCACTAACTGGACAACACCAACTGCCGTCCAGGGTTATCCCGGACAATTCGGAACGACCAATATAACCATACAAACCGGCAATGATCTTACTTTAGATGTAAGTCCTGCATATTCAATAGTAAATTTAACTACAGAAGGAACTGCCAGACTTATAAATAGTACCACTACCGCCGGTTATGTTTTATCAATAACCGGAAATATCGTCTTGGGTGAGGGTTCAGTACTTCATGACCCGATTAACACAAAGTTAAATACCCTTGAAAATACCATTATATTAAACGGGGCAAGTCAACAAACTATTTCAAGTGCCTATCCTGCTTCTATTGCTTTTTTCTATAATTTAAAAATTTCAAATTTAACAACGAACGGAGGAGTACTTTTAAACCACTCAACAGTGGTAGTTGAGGTGAATTTAACGGTAAGTTCAAATTGCACGTATGATCTTTCCACCTATTTGTCAAACAAAACAAGTAGTCCAAATTCTATTTTCACTTTAGAAGCAGGTTCAAAACTCCGGTTAGCCGGTTCATCCGGCGGAGCTACCGGAAGTAACTTTCCGACCAGAATCAGCGGAGGAACCTTTTCCTATGTTATTGATCCGGCTAGTACTATAGAGTATTATGGGAATGGGAGCAATCCACAAACTATCAGCTCAAGTTACACAACAGGAACAACACCAGCTTCACAAAATATCCCTTATGGCAATCTCATATTAACAAATGGTGATGCTACAGGAACTGCCACTAAAAACCTGACAAGTAATCTAACTGGCATTGCCGGGAATTTAACGGTTGGAGATAAAGTCTCTTTTGATCTTTCTACCTTTACCGCAAACCGCAGTGCTAATACCGTAAACTTCAGTTTAAATGGTAGTGCTGCACTAAAACTTGCTGCCAATAATTTTCCGAGTGGATATAGTACAAACACCATAAGTAATAATAGTACTATTGAATACAATGGCACAATTGCACAAACAATTTTAGCTATGAAC
>Ga0209540_10001136_pt1 | contig 21192 bp, 27 predicted proteins | sample BarGraIncu01121A_FD_184501 | JGI IMG/M metagenome (GOLD analysis project Ga0209540, IMG submission 184501) | Arctic peat soil microbial communities from Barrow, Alaska - Barrow Graham LP Incubations 011-21A (SPAdes) (version 2) | ecosystem: Environmental > Terrestrial > Soil > Wetlands > Peat... | reverse complement strand
TGAGTATGGTATTAAATTCTTGCAAGGATTAGAGATCATTATTCATCCTAGATGTAAATGCTTTAAGGCTGAGATTAACAAGTATAAATACAAAGAAGATAAGAACGGCAACGTGCTTCCTGTTCCGGTGGATAAGGATAACCATTTAATCGATGCATTACGCTATGAGATGGAAGATGATATGAAACAGTCCAGCATTAAAGTATTCAAATAAATAAAAACGAGGTGAAAACATGGAGTTTATAAATAATATCAACACACTAACAATCCCTGAGTTAATCAAAATCTATATAGACGAATTTGATTCATCCGGGGACCGCAAAATGATGATGAAAGGCGAACGTTACTATAAGGTTGACAACGACATCCAGGACCGCAAGATGCTGCGATATGAAAATGGCACATGGGTTAATGATGAAGTCAAAACGAATCACCGCCTGGCACATGGATTCATGCATAATTTGGTTGATGATAAGGTTAATTACTTATTATCGAAGCCATGGACGTTGGAATGCAAGAATGTTCCGTATCTTGCTAAAGTTAATAAATTGTTAGGCAAACGTTTCCAGAATAAAGTATCTAAGCTCGGTACGGAGACAAGTAATAAGGGTATCGCCTGGTTATATTGTTATGTTGATGTAAAGGGTGTATTCAAGACGATGCGGATCCGCTCCGAAGAATGTATTCCCCTATGGGTTGATAACGACCATGAAGAACTGCAGGCCATGATCAGACATTATGATGTTGAAGTATATGAGGGTAAGACTAAAAAGATTATCACGAAAGTAGAATATCATACTCCGGAGGGCGTTTCTTATTTCCTTCTGGCTGACGGCACAAGCGGATTGGTTATACTTGATGCAGAAATGTATTTAGATGTAGCAGATGAAAGTAACGATATCCTTCCTCACTTCACCATCAACAATGAGCCGGGTGCATGGGATAAGGTTCCTTTTGTTCCGTTTAAAAATAATGACTTCGAGCTTCCGGATCTGCAGTTTGTCAAAACGATAGTTGATGATTATGATTTAACCCGATCAGATGTATCTAATATGCTGACCGACATCAAAAACGCAGTCACCAAGCTGAAAGGCTACAATGGCGAAGATAAAGAACAATTCATGAAAGACATGGCCTATTATCAGATGATCCTATTGGATGATGATGGTGATGCCGAAGTAATGACTTCTAATATCAATATTGATGCTGCAGAGAAACACTGGCAGGCTGACAAGAAAGATATATTCGACTTCGGCCAAGGAGTTGACAAGAACCAAGATAAAATTGGCAACGAAGCCTCAGGGGTTGCGTTAAAGTTTATGTATTCGGGATTAGATTTAAAGTGTAATCCAATGGAAGAAAACTTCAAGTGGGCGTTCGAGCAGCTGCTGTATTTTGTTGATAAATATATTGAGGTTACGCATGATGGAGTGAAGGTTGATGAAGTCGAGGTTGTGTTTAATAGGGATATCGCAATAAATGAATCACAGACAATTACAGACTGCCAGAACAGCAAGGGTGTCATTTCCGATGCAACTATCATTAGCAATCACCCTTGGGTTGATGATGTTTCAAAGGAGCAAGCTCAGATCAAGAAAGAAACGGCTGCCGAAGAAGATAGTATTATTCAGCAGAATGCAGCGGATACGGAGGCGAATAAAAATGATGTCGTTAACTTGTAACAAAAAGGCTTATCCACAATTCAAAGAAGAATGTGATAAATGTCCAATGAAGACAGAATGCGTTGATAATGGGAAGTCGGTAGCTGTTGGATTAATGGAGTTACGCCCGATCAATGTTACTCTGAGTTTCGGAGCAAATATTAATAACGATGTATCTGTGGATGCGATAGCAGATAAATTATCAAAGATACTTAATAAGCAGATTCAGCCCTTTGAAAGCAAGTAGGTGATTAGTCATGTCAGAGACAAGTAATAAATATTGGATTAAGCGCCAAGAAGCGAAGTACCTAGCCGGTGAGAAAAAGGTCAATGATTATTATATTGGTTTGAAGAAATCCTTCGAGCAGTCCAAACGTGAGATTGAAAAATCAATCAATGACTTTGTAATGCGTTACGGCAAAGAAAACAACTCCCCTTCGTATGCTTCGGCGCTACGCAACCTCAATAGAACCGAAATAGGAGATCTCCAAGCCTTTATCGACAAGGCAAATGAGCACATGGGAGAATATGACCAAGAGTTAAACAACATGAGTTACAAGGCAAGGGTGACACGATACCAGGCATTACAATTACAGATAGATGCCCAACTCCAACAGTTATATGCGATTGACTATCAGGCCAAGAGTGAGGATCTGTTAAAAGAATTATACTCCGACAGCTACTACACAACATGGTACAATTCAGATATCTATAAAGGGTTCCATTCTGAGTTCGCACAGATTAACGCACAGACGGTATCGGGGTTGATAGCATATCCTTTCAGTGGTGCTGACTTCTCAACCAGGTTGTGGAAACAGAAAGATTATATGTTGCAGATTCTAAACGAATCAGTAACGACTATGCTGGTCCAGGGCAAGAATCCAATAACACTATCACAAGACTTCTCTAAGAAATTTGCTACAAAAGAATATGAAGCCTATCGGTTACTGCATACAGAAAGCTCCTTTATCATGGAGCAGGGAACGCAGGCAGCATATACAGAGGATGGAGTTGAGAAGTATCAATGGCTAGCTACACTGGATATAAATACTTGTGAAGACTGCCGAGCCTTAGATGGTGAAACCTTTGAAGTTGGAAAAGGGGTTCTTGGAGTAAATATTCCACCTCTGCACTGTTTTGACAGATGTACGACCGTACCATATTATGATGATCAGGATTTATCGGAGGAGACCAGAATAGCGAGAGATTCGGTTACGGGTAAGAATTATTCGGTACCTGCAGACATGACATATAAGGATTGGCATGACAAATACATAGTGGGTAATCCAGAAGCAATGCTTGCAGAAAAGAAATTAAAGAATGTATCTGCAGATAAGCAACAATATGATAATTATAAAGAGCTACTGGGGACGGATTATATTTCAAAATCATTTGATGAATTTCAGACTATCAAATATGGCAGTGGTGACAAGTATGGTATTATCAAGGCTCAAGCGAAGGGAATGGGGTACTACAATAAAGCTATTATAAATGAGCCGGAAATATCGAATATTGTAAAGAACGTATCCAAATCAACTGATATGAAAACTCTTGGATTTGAAAAAAGAATCAAAACCAAAAAAAGTTTTCTTGAAAAGATTGAGAAAAATTACAATCCTTCAGGGAATGAGTATGAAGTTAAGGATATTGTCCGATATACTCTTGGTTTAGACGTTGATAATCTTTCTGACAAGACATTGCAAGCCATTGATAATTTTGCAAAAGAGGGTTATAATACAGTTGCAATTAAAAATACATGGAAACCCTACAGCTCATACAAGGGAATTAATACATCTTTAGTAGCACCTAGTGGCCAAGTATTTGAGATGCAATACCATACGCAAGAAAGCTTTGACCTGAAAAACGGAGAACTGCATTCTTTATACGAGAAACAAAGGTTAATTAAAGATGATGAGTCAGACGAATATTTAGAACTCGAAGATAAGATGATAACTCTCTCTGATAAGCTTACAACGCCAAAGGACATAGGAAGGGTGAAAAATAAGTGACATATTACAAATTAAATGATTATGATAACCGGGGAACAGTTGTTAAATCTGAAGAAGGCAAGAGCTTTAAGTATGACAAGAGCAGAGGTTGGGTAAGAACTGGGCTCATGTCACAATATATGTTTCCTGAAAGCCCGGTATACGGTTCTTATGATGAAGTATCAGAAGCGGAAGCAAATAATTTAATAGCAGCAATGTAATAACCATCTATCATAACGGTAGGTGGTATTTTTATACTCAAAAACAGGAGGAAAAGTATTGAAAATTAATATTTTGGGTACTGATTATACCGTGAAAACGCAGACAGAAGCGACTGATAAATATTTAATTGGTCGTGATGGGTACTGCGATAAAACGACCAAAGAGATTGTGATTGATGAATTTAAAGAAACTGATATCACAGTCAAAAACTTAAAATGCTATTCAAAAACAGTATTACGCCATGAGATTATTCATGCTTTTCTGACGGAAAGTGGACTAGATTCCGAATCTTGGGCAAAGAATGAGGAGATGGTAGATTGGATAGCATTACAGTTTCCTAAGATGCTCATAGCATTCAAGAAAGCAGAGTGTGTTAGTTAAAATAGAAAGTACCCATAGCTACACCGCCATAGGTACCTTCTGTTCGATTATTTTTCTTTTCGAATACCTTTAAAAGCTGTGTCACTGGATGTCTTTTGATCTATAAACTTACCCGTGTTATCATCACGTTTTACCCAATTTCCATTGGGGGCTTGTATTTGTGAACGATCATTAACAGCGCCAATCCGATGATTATTTCCAGTGTTTTTTGCCATATGTATCACCACCTCTCTTTTTGTATATTTCAGTACTAGCTGATATATAGATTATATCATTATTGGTGATATAGTTTAATGGGTAGCTATGCCGAATTTTACTATTAAAAAGGAGGTTCTTCAGCTTTATATCTCTTAAGCAGACGTTGAGTTAAACGTCTTATTTTATTGTCCGAAACGACACAAAACTACATCACTCAGCCGGAGAATAACGGTAGAATCCCACACCGAGAGAGTCGGAATAAAAATCTATGGAGGAATAGAATATGGAATGGTTAAAAGAATTATTATCAAAGGCAATCATTAAAGACGGAGTTATTGATATGGACGCACTAATGAAATCCATCAATGCAGAATTCCCGAAGAACGCAGTACCGAAGAGTGATTTCAATTCGCTCAACGATACCAAGAAAGACCTAGAGCAGCAGATCAAAGATAGAGACAAACAGCTCAAAGACCTTGGAGAGAAAGTCAAAGGTAATGAAGATGCTGAGAAGACTATCAAGCAGTTACAGGAGGATAATCAGAAAGTTAAGGATGACTATTCCGCTAAGCTGAAAGAGATTAAGATTGATGCTGCAATCCAGGAAGAGGTCAAAGAAACTAAACACCCTAAATTGATTACTAAGGCATACGACAAGGCAAAGATAACTGTTTCAGATGATGGCACTATCCTGGGCCTCAAAGAACAAACAGCCGTAATCAAAGAGGAATATAAGGATGAGTTCACTCCCGATGTTAAGGGTGGCAATCCCTACAACAAAGAGAAAAATCCAAGTGGTATTAAAAATCCTTGGAGCAAGGAACACTTTAACCTTACGGAGCAGGGAAAGCTTTTTAAGGAAAACCCAGCACTGGCCACACAGCTTCAGGCTAGCGTGTAACTATTAACCAATAAGAAAATAGAAAGAAAGAGGTAATTCAAAATGGCAATTACAAGAATAGCAGACGTAATCGTTCCTGCAGTGTTTAATCCTTATGTTATCCAGAAAACCGCAGAGTTATCTGCATTGTCACAGGCTGGTATTATATCAAACACTCCTGAGCTTGATGCGTTAGCATCTGCAGGTGGTAAATTAATTAACATGCCATTCTGGAACGACTTAACCGGAGCTGATGAAGTGCTGTCCGATACGGGAGCATTAACACCTGAGAAGATCACAGCAGAACAAGATGTTGCAGCTCTCTATATGAGAGGTAAAGCATGGTCAACCAACGATTTAGCAAAAGCTTTATCTGGTTCTGATCCAATGGCAGCAATCGGTGATTTAGTGGCGGAGTATTGGGCAAGACGTAGACAAGCTCTTATGTTTTCTCAGTTAAAGGGAGTGTTTGCAAGTGCAACTATGGCAACAAACTTATTAGATGTATCCGCATTAGCTGGAGCATTGGCAACCATGACTGGTAACTCCTTTATTGATGCAATGACATTGTTAGGCGATGCAGCTGGCAAGATTACAGCAGTAGGTATGCATTCAGCGGTATATGCATCTTTACAGAAGCAGAACTTGATTGTATATATTCCGAACTCCCAAGGTGTTGTTGATATCCCTACATACATGGGTAAGCGAGTAATCGTTGATGATGGTAGTCCTGTAACAACGGGAGTTTATTCCACTTACTTGTTTGGTGAGGGTGCTATCGGTTTAGGCAATGGATCTGCTCCGGTTCCGACTGAGACAGATCGTGATTCCTTGGCTGGTGATGATATCCTTATTAACAGACAGCACTTTGTACTTCATCCTAGAGGTATTAAGTTCAACAATGCATCTGTAGCTGGATCCTCACCGACAAACGCTGAGGCAGAAACAGCTGCTAACTGGACTAAGGTTTACGAGACGAAGAACATCCGTATAATCAAATTTGTTCATAAGATCTAATTAACCGAGGAGGCTTACATAGCTCCTCAATCTTTTTATAGAGAGGTGATAAAAATGAGTGCAACAGCATTTCAGAGATTAAGACGTGAGCAGTCGGCCAAAGAACAGCCGGAGGTCAAGGAAACAGAGGAAGGATCCTTAACTAATAAAGAATTAAAGGCCTTGCTTGACGAAAAAGGCATTGAATACGATGCCAAAGCAAATAAAGAAACATTAACCAAATTATTAAAGGGTGCTGAGTAACATCAGTGTCCTTTTTCGAAAGGGGCTGATAAGCAGTGACCAAGACAGAATTAATCGCATTAGTAAAATCCAATCTTGGGCCCGCCGGAGCAGGCAAGGATTTAATCATCGGTGATGCTATCCAGGAGGCATTAAATTATTGCAACCTCGCAGAATTGCCCGAAGCCCTAGAACCTTATATCCGCAGGAAATCACAATCCATAATCAACTATGAAGCCGAGAACGGCACAACTTCCGTATTCGAAATCAAATCAATCAAAGAGGGAGATACCTCAATCACTTATAACGTAGACGAAAAGGTCTCCAAGGAAACAATTTATGGGCTGTCTGATAAAGATAAGGCAACCTTGAAGGCTTTCCGGAGGACGCGCTGATGGATGTATGCGAAAGATTATGGCGCGACAAAATGGATATTTACCGGTGGGTGGAAACCACAGTTAACGAAGTCACCACGAACACGGAGCAGTTACAGTTACCAAGTGGAATCAAATGCCATTACAGTAAAGGGTCCTTGACCGACACAGGCACGGATGGGATTCCTACGTTAGTTAACTCATATTCGTTATTCTGTTCCCTGAAAACGGATTTAAGAGAGGGTGACAAGATAGCGGTTACGCAGAGAAATGGTAAGACAATCAACTTAGCAGTCGGTGAGGGATTTCCTTATTCGAGCCACCAAGAATTCAGCGTGAAGCGAAGTGATACGGCTTGAATAATTATCAGCATAACCGTGCAGAGATTGATAAGTACCGTAAGGAACTCAAGGCAATGGTTAAGGATATTTCGGCGATTGATGCAAGAATATTAACTATAGCCGTCAATAAGGGTATGGCATCAGCAAAGCGAAACACTCCAACCGTTACCCATTTCATGAAAGCCTCATGGGGAGTTACTCCTACGAAAACGACAAAACGAAAAGGTGCTGAAAAAAGCTTATACAATGGAGCTGATTATTCTTCCTTTGTTAATGATGGCCATCGTAAAGTAAATCAAGCCGGAGAAACAACAGGGTGGGTTCCAGGACAGCATCAATTAGAGACAGCGGAAAAAGCCGTAAGACGTTCCCTAAAACAAGAATTTGCCAAAGAGATAGAGAGGGTGAATAAGGCACATGGTAAGTAGTATCAAATCAGCAATCGTACTTAAGCTAAAAGAGATGTTCCCTTTAATCACAAAGCGATATACAGATGATAATGTACCTCAAAATTTCACAAAGCCATCTTTCTTCGTCTCTGTAATTGACCAGGAATACAGCAAGCGAATCAACAATAAATACAAAGGCCTTGTCAGTTATGACGTGGCTTATTTTAGTGATAAAGGTACCGCAGATATAAAAAGCGACTGTCTGGCCATGCAGGAAATATTATTGCGTGGACTAGGAACGGTCGGAGCATTCCGAACCCTCGATAAGACAGCCCGGATAACGGATGACGTTCTGCATATAATGTTCAATGTGAGTTATTCGGAGATGATCTCCACCACAGAAACAAAGATGCAGACCCAAGAAACAAATATCAACAATTAAAGGAAGAAGGTAAAACATGGCAGGAACATGGACTTCACAGAATAAAGTTCTCCCTGGTGCTTATCTCAATTTTCTCACCAAAGCAGCTTTATCTATTACCCCAGGTGATAGAGGTACGGTTGTTTTGCTACAGGAAATGACAGTAGGCATACAAGGAGAAATGTATATTATCACTGCGTTAGATGTCAGTCAGTATCCGGCATTAGCAACTGCAGGCGATAAATTGATGGTTAACGAAGCATTAAAGGGTGCCAAGACGGTTATCATCTATAACCTCGGCATTACTCCACATGATGCAGCAGATATCACGGCAGCACTAGTAATCCTACGGACAGTTGAATTTGACGTGCTAGTTTATCCGTATGTAACCCCGGCAAATCAGCTTACTATCGCAACATGGACTAAGGCAATGGTAAATGATGAAGGTGTCGCTATTCAGACGGTTATGGCTGATTATGTAGCCGACAGCGAATATGTCATTAATGTTGCCCACGCAGTCGAATTAGCAGATGGCACAAGCCTAACTAAATCACAGACTACCGCATGGGTAGGTGGTGTTACGGCAGGTGCAAAGGCCAATCAATCCAATACTGGCAGAGCATACGAGGGAGCAGTTGACGTTATCCCGAGAATGACGAAAACGGAAATGGAAGCAGCTATCACGGCCGGGAAGTTTATTTTTAAGGTTGATACGGCACAGAATGTTACAGCTGTTTATGATATCAATTCGCTGACCACCTTCTCCGTGGAAAAAAGCAAGAAATTCCGCAAGAACAGATTTATCCGCACCAACAACGGTATCAATAACGATATCAATGAGATCTTTGAGTCTAACTTCAAGGGTAAAGTTGACAATAGCGTTGATGGCCGAGCATTACAAAAGGCTTCCTATGTCGGTTACTTTATCGAGCTGCAGAGACTAAAGGAAATTGAAAACTTTGTGCCTGATGATGTAACCGTTGAAGCCGGAACTGATTCCGATGCAACCGTAGTTGTATGCAACATTCAGCAGATTGATTCTACCGAAAAAATGTACATGACTATCAACCTCGCCTAGAAAGGAGAGTAAACAATGGATAATTATTTAGATTTAGCTGATACCCAATCTCCTAGAGAGGGTAAAGCATGGGCTACTGTTAACGGACAGCGAAGAGAACTATTTGAAATATCAAGCCTTAAAGCGCAACTAGACATCACCGTGACCGGAAAGAACACGCTTGGTCGCAAGATGATGCAACATAAGCGAGGTGGAATTGAGGGCACTGGTTCAGCAACTTTATACTTTGCGAACTCACAGATGTTGAAAGAAACGATAGCTTATATTTCATCCGGTAAGCACGTGCCTATTACAGTTCAAGGATACAACGAGGACGAACAATCCTCAATTGGCAGACAAGAAGTACTCTTAACAAATGTTATCTTCAAGACGGTCTTGCTTCTCAATCTTGACGACGGTTCGGACGATCCAGTAACGTTTGATAGCGACCTTACATTTGATGATGTACAGCTGCTATCTTCATTTACCACGCCGACTAATTTTTAGTCACAACCACACACGAGGGGGCTTTTAATAGCTCCCTTTTTATTACGCAGAAAAGAGGAATGTTATGGGTTCATTAAATGCATTTTTACACCCGGTTAAAGTTGAAAACAAAGAGGTCGTTGTTTCAAATAGATTTATCAATGAAAAAGGCAATCCGGAACCGTTTGTAATCCGTCCGGTGACCGAGGAAGAAAATAAGCAGCTGATCAAGAAATATACACGCTTGAATAAAAAAGGTGTCGAGGTTTTTGACCGTACCGAATATGTTCATGCAATGGTAGCGAAAGCTGTTATCGCACCCGATCTGATGAATGCAGAATTACAAGATGCATACGGTATCCGTGGAGAAGCTGAATTATTACAGAAGATGTTATTTATCGGAGAGTTTGCAACCCTGTCACAGGAAGTGCAGACGATCAGTGGATTAGATGCTGATATCAATGAGGATATCGAAGAAGTAAAAAACGCATAAAGCAAGGCGATGCTGAATTTAACTTAGCATATTATGCCTTGCAGGAATGGCACAGATTACCATCCGAAACAGATGGATTGGACAACAAGGAAAAAGCATTCCTATACGCAGCGATGCAATTAAAAATTGAAGCTGAAAAGAAAGAAATGCAAAAGATTAAATCGAAGGGAGGTAAGAGATAAATGGCAACACTCTCATCCACGTTTAAGCTATATGATGGTTACACAAGCACGATAGATAAGATTTCTAGTAAGAGTGAAAAAGCTACCAGTAAGATATTGGCTGCTTCGGGTGCAACTGATAAGCTTAATGGTAAATTAAATGCAACCGGAGCAAGTGCGAGTAATGCAAGCAGCGGATTGGGTAAACTGATCGGTATAGCTGCTTTGGCTGCCACGGCATTAAAAGGAATCAGTATCACAGATGAGTATACAAATACTGCTGCCCGACTTGACTTAATTAATGATGGCTTACAAACACAGCAGGAGTTGCAAGATAAGATATTTGCATCTGCTAATAGATCAAAAGGATCCTACACCGATATGGCTGGCGCTATATCCAAGATGGGATTGACTGCCGGTGATGCGTTCGGGTCCAATGACGAACTGATAGGATTTACTGAATTGCTCCAGAAGTCATTTAAAGTTGGTGGCGCAAGTGGAAGTGAACAATCCTCTGGTATGCAACAGTTAACCCAAGCAATGGCAGCCGGAAAGCTACAGGGTGATGAATTCCGTTCCATCATGGAAAATGCACCAATGGTAGCACAGGCAATCGCAGATTACACCGGCAAGACCAAGGGTGAGTTAAAGCAGATGTCTACCGATGGATTAATTACGGCTGATATCATTAAAAACTCAATGTTTGCAGCAAGTCAAGATATTAACGATCAATTTTCAAAGATGCCATATACCTTTGCTGATATTTGGACAAGGGTAAAAAACGGCGGATTACAAGCATTTGATGGAGTTATGGAAAAGATTAATGACTTAATTAACACTCCTGGTTTCCAAGACTTTGTGAATAAAATAGTAGCTGGATTTGACTTAGCAGCACAAGCTGCTGGATGGCTAATAGACACCATTACTAATGGGTGGAGTACAATCGGGCCTATTTTGGGAATAATCGGTGGAGTATTGCTTATTGCCATGATAGTAGCGTTATGGGCCATGGTCCCACCATTAATAGCACAGGCTGTGGCATGGTTAGCAATTTATTGGCCGTTGTTATTAATCATAGCGGTAATAGCAATAGTAATATCTGCAATCAGACAATTCGGAGCATCCTGGTCGGATATATTTGGGGTTGTCGGAGGGGTTATCGGAACGTTCGCCGCTGCATTTTACAATATATTTGTGGTGATATGGAATGTCGTTGCTACATTTATTAACTTTTTCGGTAATGTATTTAAAAGCCCTATTGCTTCAATTAAAACTCTGTTTTTAGGTTTGGCGACCACGGTATTAGGATTTATTGAGAATATGGCACAAGGCATTCAGGACTTATTAAATAAAATACCCGGAGTCAGCATTGACATGACAAGCGGAATCGAGTCACTGAGAAGCAAGCTTGAAGGAATGTCGGCAACAATTAAATCCGAAGCAGAGCTTACCACTTATGTGAAGAGCAAGGATTTTATGGATTACTCGGATGGATATACTAAGGGAAGTGAAACAGGCGTCAACCTAAGTAATAGCATTGGAAAGCTGGGTGATACGCTCACAAACACTCTTTCGGATAAAGGTGGTTCAACTGATCCGACAGCAGTAAAAGGCACAGGATCTAACGGTGCAGTGGATGTTGCAATGTCAAGTGAGGATTTACAGTATTTACGTGATGCATCAGAACGAAAGTATACCAACAAATTCAGCACATCAACTCTGGCGCCAAACATCAACATTAAATTCGGCAACGTAACCAAAGAGGCAGATGCCGACAAAGTAGCCGGAAGAATCAAACAGATATTACAGGAAGAAATAGCAACAGCGGCAGAGGGGGCCTATTAATGAGTGAATATGCAATATGGTTTGATTATGGCAATAAGACTTATAGGCTCCCGGTTAACCCTGGGGAAATAAAGGAAACCACAACGCAGGCAAACGAGAAATATGAGATTTTAGGACTTGGCCAAATAGTAATCCCCACCTACATGGAATTAAGGGAGTTCTCTTTTGAAACAGAATTTCCGAGATTGGAAGCCACCTATGTCGGAGATGGGGTCGAATTTTATGATGCTGATGATTTTCTGGATCTATTTAAAAAAGTAAGAACAAAAAAGAAGCCTATTAGATTTACGGCCGTTTATATTACAGCCAGCCTATCGGCATCTGAATTAAAAAATCTCGATAAATACGCATCGGATAAAGGGAATAGCACAAGTTCGATGGTATTAATTGAAGAACTCTCCATCACCGAGAAAGCCGGAGAGGAGGGCGATAAGTATGTAGAGTTTAAGCTGATTGAATATAGGGATTTTGGAAAGGCTGCCGGAACCGAAATTGATTCAGCAACCGGAAAGAAGAAAAAGAAAGAATCTACAGTTTTATTATCGGCTAAATCAAATGGTTATTATGTTGTGAAGAGTGGTGATAGCCTATGGAAGATTGCAAAAGCCTTATATTGCAATGGAGCAAAAGCCAACATCATATACAATGCAAACAAATCCATAATTAAAACTCCCGGATTACTCCGAGTGGGATGGAAATTAAAGATTCCAACCACGGATGAATTTTCAAAGTATTCCGCCGCCTTACCCAAGGTCGCAACCAACGTCACGATAAAAAAGAAATCCACGACATTTGAAAGTGCAAGCGGTCAAGCGATAGCGGCTAAATATATCCAGGAGTATGACGGTGGTACACCTATTTCTCATTCGACAGGTGGTGTTCAATATTGACAAAGATAGAATTTCTTGTATCAGTCAACAATAAAACATGGGAAATCAGTGAGCTTGTGAAATCCATTGAGTTTTCAGATAAATTAAACGATGGGTGTAGCAAGTTGGAATTTTCTTATGTTGATGATAATTTAAAATTAGAAAACGGATCCGGTGTGATGTTTCGGTATGATAGCAAGAATATATTCAGTGGAATCGTATTTAAACATGGGCATAATAAAAAAGGTGAGATTACCGTTACCGCATATGATCAATTGAGATATGCCAAGGCAAAGGATAATGTTGTCGTTCAAAAAGACACGGCAACCACTCTAACTAAAAGAATGTGCAACTATTTAGGTATTCCAAGCGGAACCCTTACAGATACCGCATACGTGTTAGCCACAACCGTCCAGGAAGATAAAACCTGGTTAGACATTATTTATTCAGCTATCAGTGATACACTGCTTTACAGAGAAAAATGGTTTTGTCTGCGTGATGAATTTGGCAAGGTAACTCTCCGGGATATCAATGATCTGAAGCTTGACTTAGTCTTAGGTGATAAATCGTTATGTTATGACTTTGATTACGAAAAATCCATAGATGAAGAATTTTACAACCGCATCAAGATTTATGTCAAGGGTAAGGATGATGCAACCGTGGGCACTACAATAGTTAAAGATAGCGAGGCCTCAATTAAGAATTACGGACTATTACAATATTTTGAAATTATGGAAAACAAAAATGCATCGCAGGCGAAATCGAAAGCTGCAGTATTGTTAGGTCTGTATAATCAAGAAACCGAAACCCTATCGCTAGATTGTCTAGGCGATACCAGAGTCCGAGCCGGTACAAGTTTTTATGGAACCATCGAGGATATCAAGATGGAAAATAAAAGATTAAAGGTTGTATCGGTGACACACAAATATATCCCCATCCACACAATGAGTTTGGAGGTGTCGCTGTGATAAACGAAATTAAATCAATCGTACAAAACTATCTGAACAATGCCAAGCTGACGGAATTCTTGACCGGATCAGTTGTATTGGACGGAATCAAAATAAGCGAAAAGCTTACCATCCCAAACGAGCTGATTGTTGGTAACTTGAAATCCACGGCAATCATCGGGGATAATGTCAGGCTGCTCCGCAATCATGGTGGACAAACATATTATATTTTGGAGGTGATAAATTGAGTGTATTTGATACTGACCTAGAGGTTGTTGACGAAGTTGAAGCCACTAAGACTTACAAACTATCAGATGTAGCGATACAAGGCTATATTGACGGAATAGAGGCCTTGAAACAATCCATCAACAAGGAAATAAATACAGAGAAATACGAATATCCAATTTACTCCTTTGATTATGGGATAGAGCTGGAAGGCCTGATCGGAAAAGACACAGAGTATGTAAAAATTGAATTGAAAAGAAGAATTGAGGAATGTCTGCTGAAGGATGAACGTATCGTCTCGGTGGACAATTTTATTTATACGGTATCCGGTGATGAAATGTTGTGCACGTTTGATGTGAACAGCATTTACGGAACAGCCACGATAACGAAGGAGGTGAATGTTTAATGTTTGAGGGTATGACATATGAGGTTGTGTTGGAGGATATGCTCAGTCGAGTGATATCTGATATTGATAAACGCGAGGGATCCGTTATCTATGATTCGTTGGCTCCCGCAGCTTACAAGGTTGCAGAGAATTATTATTACCTGGACCAATTCCTAAATTTGATATTTGGCGATACTGCAGTAGATACCTTCCTCGATAGGGTGGTTGCAGATCATGGAATGACACGAAAGCAATCCACCTATGCAATCCGTAAGGTAACGACATCTGGAGCAGTAAACATTGGTACTCGGTGGGGCATAGAGGATTTAGTTTATGACATAACCGCATTAGTTTCTTCTAATGTATATGCGGCAACCTGTGAAACACTAGGGAGCATCGGCAACACCTACTCCGGCGCATTAGAAAACATTGATAACGTAAGCGGAATCACAGCAACCTTAACCGATATTATGACATCGGGGGAAGACGAAGAAACTGATGATAACTTGCGTACTAGATTCTATTTGCAAGTACGGTCAACCGGAACTAGCGGGAATGCTTGTGATTATCGGAATTGGGCGCTAGAAGTCCCAGGGTGTGGTGATGCAAAGGTGTTTCCATTATGGAATGGTGCCGGTACCGTCAAGGTGTTAGTGGTTGACGAAAATATGACTATCAATGCAACCCTACCAACAACGGTCCATGATTACATCGAAACAGTTCGGCCAATCGGTGCCACGGTTACGGTAGCATCCCCAACAAGCCTATCAATTAATATTACGGCCAATGTAATGCTGAATGGTACTAAGACATTGGCAGAGGTACGTACAGCCTTTACGACAAGCCTCACCAGCTACCTCAGAGAAACCGTATTTGAGGTGTACAGTGTCAGCTATGCAAAGATAGGTAGCTTGTTGTTAGCTACGGCCGGAGTGGATGATTATAGCGCTCTCCTAGTTAATGCAGGAACCGCTAATATCACTATCAGCAGTGGACAGATGCCCATAGTTGGAACCTTGACATTAACGGAGGTGGTTTAATTGGATTTGACGGAATTACTGCCTCCGATATACGAGAATGACTTAACGATGCAGAAATTACAAGACATCTTGTCAGATAAAATTAACACCTTAGCCGACGGTATTAATGAAACCATAGATGAATGTTTTGTGTCAACCACATCTAAATTATTGAGTTATCACGAAAATATATATGGAATAACGGTTGATGTAACTAAATCAGACGTCTTCAGGATGGAGCGTATCAGAGCAAAAATTAAAGGAACTGGTACCGTCACGAAACAAATGATAATTGATACTGCAAAAGCCTATAGCAATGGCGAGGTTGAGGTTATTGAGGATAATGCGAACAACAGTTTCAAAATTAAATTTGTCGGCGCAAAAGGCATCCCGGCGAATATGGCAGATCTCATACTGACCATTGAAGAGATTAAACCGGCGCACTTAAGCTATACATTTGAGTATTTATATAACACATGGGATGATGTATCTGCTATGACCTGGGCAGATGCAAGCGTATACACATGGGAAGGATTGAGGGTGAAATAATGGCAGAATATACAACCAATTTTAACCTAGAGAAGCAGCAAGCCAATGAATATATCAATATCGATGGTTTGAGCGAAAACTTTGATACTATTGATGCAGCACTAGGTAATACAGCAAAGTTTGAAAAAGCCGGAGGAACCGCCACTGCGATTACGCTGGCAAACATATCATTGCTAGATGGAAGCAGCAAGACCTTTATCGCACAGTTTAACAACACCGCCACTGCAAAGACTATAAACGGCAAGGCATGGAAAAAGTCATCCACGGTAACGACATCCCCAGCTACAACAAACGGAAAAGCCTATACCGTCTGGTATGACTTAACAGGTGATTGTTTTTTTACCAAGGCTAGTGCAGAGGGAACCGCCGTTGCAGGGAATGTACTAGCAACCAAAACATTCAGCAACGATAGTGATACTGGAATTACAGGAACAATGGCTGACAATAGCAATGTAGCCGACCAGACATTAACAACGCATAATTCCGAGTATGTTATTCCGACAGGTTATCATAGTGGATTGCATAAAGTAAAAGCTATAATAACTGGATTAATTGCATCGGTCATTAAGGCTGGAACTACGGTTGGAGGGGTATTAGGTACCTTTACATCTGATGCAACCGCTACCGCTGCCCAAATGCTATTAAATGCAACCGCATATGTTAATGGTAATAAGGTTACCGGAACAATTACAAGCAAGACAGCTGCTACTTATACTCCTGGAACATCAGCGCAAACCATTGCTGCAAATCAATACTTAAGTGGTGTCCAAACTATTCTAGGTGATGCAGACTTAACAGCACCGAACATACTTAACACCGCTAATATTTTCGGAGTACAAGGCTCCGCAGTGTCAGGTAAGAGAAGCGCAAGCGGTACTGTTACCCCGGCACAAGTAGCAACAACTTTTCAATACTATGGATCACTAAATACATGGAACGCATACCTAGCTACCGTAAGCGGGTTAACCTTTGAACCTTCACTTGTTATGTTGTTCGGTTTCGGTGGTGGTTTAGAGTATGTATCTGTATATAGGGTTAGTGGAGGTGATCATAATTCAAGAATAGTGGAACTTGTAGGCTTCGATGTTTACGCCGACACCGGGTACGGCATTCCTCATGCATTAAAAGCAGATGTCTACGCAGCATATGTGAATTCCACTGGATTTGCATTACCTGTTTACGTGCCCAATATAACCTACAACTGGACAGCAATTGAATAAGAGAGGAGAACACCAATGTTATTAGAATTTACCGCCCTAGACGGTCAAGAATTAAAACGTACCGACACCAACCGCCCGAAGTCGAATTCCCAAGGTTATCTGACAGCTAAGTTTATATTTAGCGGTACGGAGCACAAGGGAGTTATCACGGCGTATTTTATAGGGGTGCAGAATGGTGCCAAGGTTGAGGTACCTATGGTGCTGACGGATGGATTATGTAACGTACCCGATGCCATGATTAAGGCTGGCAACATCTTTGTGTGGCTATCCAGCACCGATACCCTAACACATATCCCCACGAATGTTGTGGTAGTCACAATATATCCTAGCGGTGAGTGTGATGATATTTTACCTCTGCCAGATGGTACTGTTAATCAGTATGAGGAAACAGTTAGAATGTATAACGAGGTTATGGCCGTTGGAACTACTCCGGGAGCATCGGCATATGAGGTTGCGGTGTCAAATGGGTTTGCTGGAACAGAGGTTGAATGGGAGATATCATTGCACGGTAAAGGCGGTGAACCGGGTAAAGACGGAGATCCAGGATCGCGAGGATTACCCGGAACTGATGGAGCAATGGGAGAGCGTGGTCCGATGGGCAGAAATGGAACACCCAAAGGAGCATACACAACATTGGTTGCATTAAAGGCAGCATTCCCAACCGGAGATAACGAAAGCATTTACGTGGTTACAGCAGATAAAAATTGGTACTATTGGTTGGGCACGGATTGGGTTAGCGGTGGGATATTTATAAATAATGCCGATGCATCAATTACCGAAAAACAGACAAGTTTTATGTTGCGCAATAGTGCAAATTTATTAAAACTCACCGACAAGGCATCTACAACAATAAACGGAATTACATACTCAGTGTTAGATGGGGTTGTTACAATTAACGGTACCGCCACCGGGAATATATCAATTCTTACTGACGTTAATTTTGCCGACTTTATCGCCGCACAATATACATTTGGCATACAGACAATCAGCGGAACAAAGGGGTACGGCAATCTGCAGCTTACGGTCGGTGGAGCAGCTACCAATATAATAAATTCAAACCAGGCAAGCAATACCGTTACATTAGCGGTGACTCCGACAGCGTGCAGATTATATTTTGCATCGGGTACGGTATTTACAAATTGGGTATTTAATATATGGGCAAACAGCGGTTCTGTAATTTTACCGTATCAAAACTATTATATATACACCTTCAGCGGATTAAAAATCGCAGACAGATCAATTGGAGGAACAAAGCTAGCTCTTGGCGGAGTAGGGATAGATAATCTCAATTTCACTAATGCAGAGAATTCTGATAATCTTTTAAGCTTTTTAAACCAGGCAAGTTCCAAAAACGGAGTATCCTACTCAATTGTTGATAACGTTATAACACTGGCAGGCACGGCTACAGCGAATACAACGGTAACGATATTAGCAGGATTAGCCTTAACCGGGAAATATACCGTCAGTGTGGAAACCCTATCCGGGGGTTATGTTGGAGTGTTTAAACTACAGAACAATGCAGGCACAAACATTTTATACTATTGTAGCACCAACAACGTAACCGTGACATTAGACGCAGCTACTACCGGACTACAAGTTTACTATGATAACGGTACTGTTTTTACCGATTTAAAAGTTAAAATCTGGGTAAATCAAGGGAGCACGGCAAAGCCTTATAGTCCACCTACGCATTATTATCTTAATGAAAAAATCGCCCAGAAAACAGCAAGGACAGAAGCTGTTACTCAATCAGCGTACAACATGTCAACATACGACAGGATTAATGATAATGTAATTTATAATGTATTTGGCAAAGCACCCCAAAATATTAAAATCTGCCATAACGGAAAGCTTGGGCTTAATGTGGCATCAGACAGAGGATATCTTGCAAAATTTGCCCTATTGTCTGACCTGCATATCACCGCAACATCGTCAAATTATATCGATGTCATGAATAAAATTAATACACTCGGAGTAGACTTTGCGGTTGCCACAGGGGATATTTTAGACAGCGGATACAACAGTACGTACTCGACTATGCTTGCACAAAAAGCTATATTTGACACGATGGTCAAAACTCTGAACTGCAATTTTTACGCTTTTTCCGGTAATCACGATGTTGACGAAAAAGCCTTTTGCAAAAATGGAGTAATTGATTTTAACGGTGTCAGACTAATATATATTTGGGCAGATTACATCGGGCTTGATATCCCAGCAGATTATACAGGCTCAAGCACTATATGGTCAACAGGGGTTGTATCACCTGAGACATTAACATGGCTAGAATCGCAATTAGCAGAGACTGGATTTACGCACAAAGTATTAATGTGTCACTATCCGATAGTGCAAGATGCATCATACAGTAAGTTTTTATGGTGGATAATGGATAGCTTCACTCAGGGTGGAACAACATATGATGGGCACCGAGATGACATACTTGCGCTAGCATCTACCTATGGTGCAAAATTGTACATTAATGGCCATGAGCACAACAGCAGTTACCCAACAGGCACCGCCGGAGTATTAACCGATATAAATGGTTCTAACGGAGGACAAAAATTCTCGGTTGTTACTATTTATAGCGATAGGGCAGAATTTGAGGTTTACTCTAGTACCACGATGCTGTACGAAAAAACCGTAACAGTTAGTTTGATATAACAATATAAAACAATCCAGGGTGTCGGCAACGGCACATTTTTATAGTATACAAAAAATCTTACGGAAGAAGGTACTGTATGCATGATGGTAAATTTAGGTACTGTAGTAATGTCAGTGATAGCAATAGCGGCAAGCCTATGCGCAATTTATTTTGGATTTAAATCAACAAAGCGCGAAGACAAATTTGACATTGAGAGGAGAGCAACACAACAAGCAAACATAACCTCTAAACTAGATGAGATCGGAGGTAACGTAAAGGAAATAAAAGAAGATGTTAAAGGTGTAAAGACAGACGTTACAGGACTCAATGATAGGCTTATAAAAATAGAAATAAGGGTGGATAACATAGAAGAGAAGAGAGGAAGGAAAAACACGAGTAAAAAGAGGGTAGATGAGTATGATAGGCAACAAGAAGTAGAAACTAATTAATTTCATATGAAAGAAAGAGGTAATAAAAATGACAATTAAAGAGAGATTAAAAAGTAAAATAGTATGGGTTGGAATACTGGCACAGGTTTTATTGGTTGTAACGGTATTTGCACCGGATATAGCAGACGAAGTAAAGATCGTGTTTACAGCGGTTATTGAAATTGCAACATTTATAGGATTTTTAAACAACCCTACGGATAGTGGGAAGTTCTGATGGAGGATTGATGATGAAGATAGCGTTAACAGTAGGTCATAGCAAACTAAAAAACGGTAACATTACTAGTGCAAACGGATTTATAAACGAGTATGAATACAACAAGGACTTGGCTCCACTCATAGTTAAATATTTAAAACAGCTTGGCCATGATGTGGATCTGATTATATGCCCGGAAAATAAATTTGTTAAGTCCACGGAAGAAAGTAAATACAAATTAAATATTGTTAACAACGGAAAGTATGATTTGATCGTGGAATTGCATCTGAATGCTTCAGACGCTAGCACAGCTAATGGAATAGAAATCTTGTACATATCTGATGATGGCAAAGCATATGCCGAACGCATACAAGTCAAATTGAGCACGCTATTTCACAGTCGAGGTATAAACCTTAGAAATAATCTTTATATGCTCACCAAGACGGAGCCGGTGGCCATCGTGCTAGAAACATTCTTTTGCACGAATGAATCAGACTGTAATATTGGAAAAGACAAAGACAAAGTTGCTCGGTTGGTGGCAGAGGGAATCGCAAACAAAAAT
>Ga0209540_10001135_pt1 | contig 21199 bp, 16 predicted proteins | sample BarGraIncu01121A_FD_184501 | JGI IMG/M metagenome (GOLD analysis project Ga0209540, IMG submission 184501) | Arctic peat soil microbial communities from Barrow, Alaska - Barrow Graham LP Incubations 011-21A (SPAdes) (version 2) | ecosystem: Environmental > Terrestrial > Soil > Wetlands > Peat... | reverse complement strand
CGAGAGAGTTGTGGTCGTGGCGGTGGTCGTCATCCTGTTCGACGGCGGCATGCACATCGGCTGGCGCCGCTTTCGCGCTTCGATCGTCCCGATCTCCTCGCTCGGACTGCTGGGCACCTTCGGCACAGCGGCGGTTGTCGCGACCGGCTGCCACCTGCTGCTCGATCTCAGCTGGACGACCTCCGGCCTGATCGGAGCGGCGCTGGCGCCAACCGATCCGGCGGTGATGTTCTCGGTGCTCGGCCGGCGCGAGGTCGGCGGGCGCACCGACACCATCCTCGAAGGCGAGTCGGGCGCCAACGACCCGGTTGGGATCGCGCTGATGCTGGCGATGATCCAGTTCGCGACCGCCAGTCACGGCTCGTTCCTCATAGTCGTGCGGGAGTTCGCCCTGGCGACGAGCATCGGGCTCGCTTTCGGGATCGCCGCGGGCCGCCTGCTCGTTCCGCTGATGCGCCTCAGGCTGCCGAGCGCGGGCCTTTATCCCGTACGCACCCTGGCCGCCTGCGGCGTCGTCTACGGGGTCACGAGCGTCGCGCACGGCTCGGGCTTCCTGGCCGTCTTCGTGGCCGGGATACTCGTCGGCGACGCGCGCGCCCCGTTCAAGGCCGAGATCGAATCCTTCCACTCCTCGCTGGCTTCGCTGGCGGAGGTCGCCGCCTTCGGCGGGCTCGGGCTGACCATCGATCTCACCTACGTCGCGCGCGACTGGGTCTGGCTCCAAGGCCTGGCGGTCGCCGCGCTACTCATCTTCGTCGCTCGCCCGCTCGTCGGCTCGCTGCTGCTCGCGCCGGTGCGCCTGAACAGGGGCGAGCGCCTCTTCCTGCTCTGGGGAGGCCTAAAGGGGGCGGTGCCGATCCTCCTGGCGGCCTTCGCGGTACTGGCGAAGGTACAAGATGCCAAGCTGATCTACTCGCTCGTTTTCGTCGCGGTCGCCTTCTCGGTGCTCGTGCAGGGAACGACCGTCCCGTTCGCGGCCGGGCGCCTCGGAATCCCGATGCGCCTGATCGAGCAGACGCCTTGGAAGATCTCGCTGCCGTTGCGCAGCGCGCCCGAGAGCGTGCTGCGAGTCGTGCTCGCTGCGAGCTCGGCCGCCGCCGGGAGGCGCATCCGCGATCTGGAGCTGGGCGACGCCTGGGTCGGGCTGATCGTGCGCGAGGGCGAGCCGATTCAGGCACGAGGCACGACCAAACTGCGGCCCGGTGACGAGCTGCTCGTCGTCGCGGGCGACGAGTCGATCAACCAGGTCGAGTGGCTGTTCGCGGCGGCCGAGGAGCCCTAGAGCTCGTCTCAGTGCTTGAGGAGAACTCGGCGTAGCTCGTCTTCGCAGCCGGGCTGGAGAACCGCGAGCACGCGATCGCCGGGCGCCAGCTTGGTCGAGCCGGTGGCGATTTCGGAGCGTCCCTCGCGGGCGACCGAGATGAGCAGCGTTCCGCCCGGCACCTTCAACTGCTCGATGCGCTTGCCGGAGGAGGGAGAGTCGTTTCCGATCGGCACCTCGACGATCTCGAGCCCGTCCTCGCGCAGCTGAAGCAGGCGGATGATGTCGCTCTCGGGCACCTCGTGCTCGATCAGGGCCATGATGCTCGACGTGGCGCAAACCGTGGGTGCGACACCAAGCATGTCGAAATGCGTCTGGTTGCGCGGATCGTTGACCCGCGCGATCACCTTCGGAACGAAGTAGCGCTTCTGCGCGATCTCGCAGATGACGATGTTGTCCTCGTCGTCGCCGGTGACCGCGAGCAGCAGATCGGGCGGGCGGCCGATGCCGGCCCGCTCCAACACGTGTAACTCGGTGGCGTCGCCGCGCTGTACGCGGTAATCGAACTCTTCCTCGAGCACGCGGAAGCGATCCGGGCGCTGCTCGACGATCGTCACCTCGTGGTTCTGGCGTAGCAGCGAGCGGGTCACGTTCGCGCCCACCTTGCCGCCGCCTGCAATCAGCACGTACATCAGATGCTCGCGCCCTCGGTCGAGACCATCTCGCTGACCAGCGCCGCTTCGGTGAGCGCGCCGATTGCGATCGAGGTCGGGCAGACCGTGTGCAGCCCGCGCTCGGCGAAGAAGCCGGCCCGGGCCGGGTCGAGGACGCGAACGACCACGCGCTCGACGTGGAATCGTCGCTGCGCGATCAGGCCGATGACGATGTTCGTGTTGTCGCCGTCGGTGGAGACGACAACCGCCTCGGCGCTCTCGATACCGCTCTCTACCAGCACGTTGATCTCGAGGCCGTGGCCGACGATAAAACGCCCCGGCCAGCGCGTCCCGAGATTGGACAGCGCCTCCTCGTCCTCGTCAACTACCACGACTTCCCAACCCGCGTCGTGCAGATGATGCGCGACCGACGAGCCGGTGCGGCCGCATCCGATGATGATCGCCTTCATTACGTTTCAGCCTAACCGAAAGACCGGCGCTCGGGACCCGGCTCTGATCATTTCCGTATCAGCACGAGCGCGCCGTTCGGGACCGTCTTCGAGAATCTCCTGATGGCCCAGTTGTACAGGCGCACACACCCGTGGCTGGCCCAGGTTCCCATATCCCAGGGCGCATTCGTGCCGTGGATGTAGAAACCGCTCGGCCAGCGTTTCGCGGGGGAGAAATCGTACAGCGGGCGGCGCAACACGCCCCAGGCGCCCGATGCCCGCTGCGGAGCACCGATCTTGAAGTAGCCGTTTGGCGTGGGTGCCGAAGGCGCGCCGATGGTGATGTCGTAGTGCCTGACAACACGGCGCCGACGCACGTCGTAGAGGGTCATCGAGCGCTTGTCGACGAGGATGTAGCTCGCCCGCTCGGGCAGCTTCGGCGCCGGCCCGAGGCTGAAGACAATCCTTCCTCTGGATCGCGCCGAGGAGCCGAAGCCGTTCGAGGCCGTGAGCTGCAACCGCTCGATGCCGTAAGGAACGCGCACACCGCTCAGCTCGATCCGCCCGCCGGCGCCGCTCACGAGCATCGCTTGGCGGGTCAGCGGCTCGGGCCCGGCGGTCACCACCACGCGCGTGACCGTTCGATTGGAGACGGCCTCGATCGTGGCCGAAGGCACGACGATGGTGCCGCCCGTGAGCCCCAATCTAGGGGTCGAAGGCGTGAACATCGCCGGGGTCAGTTCCAGCGTCGCTACGCCAAGCGACGCTCCCTGGGCGGCGAGGTATTCGGCGCCGAACTCGACCGGAGCCGCGAGGCGGAACGGGACTCCAGAGCTGACCGTGCCGGCTAGCGCCGGATCGGTGACGGCGACCGTGGCGAGCGGTAGTCCATTCGCCGAAAAGCTAACCGTTGTTGTTCCGGCCGGATAGTCAGCCGCGACGGTGATCGTGCCCGCCGCCCAGTCGATGCCTTCTACGGGCGCCGTGAGTTGCGGCGCGGCCGCTCGGGCCGCGGCCGGCGCCAGAACTACCGACGCGAGCAAGACCAGCGTTGAAAGGAGCAGACGTCGACGGTTCATTTCGACCTAACGATTACTTGATACACGCGCTTGGTCTTGTTCAAGACCCAGAAATCGGTGTAGGGCCGCTTGCCCCAGGTGTAGTGATTGAACTTCGGCGTGTGATTTCGCTTCATTCCGGAATACGCGGCCGCGAGTTGCGATTCGCTACTGCCGACCTTTATACCCCTGGCGGTCACGTAGACGGGCGCGTTGAAGCTGAACTGGAAGACCCGGTGCGTCGAGTTAGAGAGCATCTCACACGGGTAGCGGCCCCCTCGCTTCGTTCCAAAGCTCATCAAGTACACGACCCGACTGCCGTAGTTGGGGTCGCGCTGCAACCCGGTGTGCTTGCCCAGGTAGCGGGCCGCCTTGCTGTCGATCTGACCGAGGCGGGCCCGGCCCGGGCCCTTGCCTTCATGGATGACAACGCCCGCAGTCGCCATGGAGGCCACGGCCAGCGCAACCAGCGCCGCCGCAAAGACTAGGAAGCCGAATCGTTGCCGCATCTTCATCGCTTGTGCCTTCCCGGTTGTTTGCCCAACTGCGAGAGTATTCGACCCTACGCCAGCGAGATGCTAGTCTCGGCCCCGTTCCAGGGTCAACTCGGCACGAGAGCCTACGCTCGGAAACAAAGATCCCGTGACGAGAAAAAACACGATCGCCGGCGCCGAAAACCCGCGCAGTTCGGAGCGGCTCACGCTGGGTCGCTTGATCGTGCGCTTCGTCACGATGGCCGCCGCCCTGGTGCTGATAGACCTCTTCGTCGGTCACTATCTTAAGCCCGGCCAGGACTACGACGCCGATTGGCGCCTGCCCCGGACGCAGTCGATGTCGGCACTACCCGGCTACGTCGACCACATCGAGCGGCTGCGCCGGGATGAAGAGCGCCCGCGCGTGCTGTTCCTCGGCGCCTCGCCCACCTGGGGCGAGATGAACCGCGATCGTCACCACACCTATTCGGCCGCCTTTGCACGAACCGCCCGGGCCGCGGGCACAGCTGCGCGCGTTTACAACCTCGGTGCCGACGGCGCACTGGTCGCCGACCAGTACTTCATCGCCGACCGCCTCGCCGGGCACGCCGACTTGCTGGGAATTCAGCTCACTTACCACACCTTCAACCCCGCGGCACGCATCGATGGAGCCGAGCGCTTCTCGGAACTGCCCACGATGCTGGGTGAGCCGGTCAGCGCACAGGTCGCGCACGTGCTCGGAATCGACCACACCCCTCCGTTCAACCTGAGTGGCTCTGTCGATCGCACGCTCGACAGTCACTGGCTGCTCTTCCGCGAGCACGATGAGCTGGCCACGCGGCTCTTCGGCCGCCCGCTCCGCGACGAGCTGTACACGCGCTGGCAGAAGTTGGCAGGTAGCGCGCCCGAGAAGATTCCGCTGGCGCCGCCTCTAGCCAAGAACACCCGCTTCGACCAGCTCGATCCCGCTCGGCAAACCGAGATCGTCGAGCGTTATGCCGACTTCGCGAGCTTTCACCTCCGGCGAGGCGACTCCGAGCTGCGCATGCTCGACATCCTCTGCGCGCGGCTAGAACGCCTTGATGCTCACGCCGTCTTCTTCATGTCGCCACTCAACATCGGTGCGCTCGAGAGCTTCGGCGTGTTCGATCACCGCCTCTACTCCGCCAACGTGGCGATCATCCGGGCGGTTGTCGAGAAACACGGCCTGACCTTCATCGACTGGAACCAGCCGGGCAACGAGCTGCCCTCCGCGCTGTTTGCCGACGCCACGCACACCACCGACCGGGGCAGCGCCGTTTTTGCACGGCGGCTCTACCGCGCGCTGGCGCCACAGCTAGCCACAGGAGCGCAGCCTTGATCTTCGGCGAGCCTCTGTATTTCATCGCGCTGGCGGCGGCGGTCGCCCTCTTCCGCTTCGCGCCGGGAAAGCTGCGGCCCTGGCTCATCTTCATCTGCGGGCTGGCGTTCTACGGCTATTACGCCGGTAGTTTCTGGCTGCTGATACTGGGCGAGGCGTTACTCGTGTACGTGCTCGGTAGGACGATGCGCAGGCCGCGGATCGCCTTGCCGGCGTTCGCAATCGGGCTCGCAGGCACGATCGGAGCGCTGGCCTACTTCAAGTACTCGCGCCTGCTCGGCCCGATCCTCGGACAGGCGCTGGGCTCGCACGCCAGCGCGCTGCCGACCTTCCAGGACATCGCCGTGCCGCTGGCGATCTCTTTCTTCACCTTCGAGTTCATCCACTACATCGTCGACATCCGCCGCGGAACGATCGAGCGCCACAGCGTCGGCGACTTCCTCGCCTTCGCGATGTTCGCGCCGACCATGGTCGCCGGCCCGATCAAGCGCTTCCAGCAGTTCTCGCCCCAGGTTCAGGCGGCCCGCGCCGACGCGACCGACGTCAGCGCCGGCATCACGCGCATCGCCGTGGGGCTGGTCAAGAAGATGGTGCTCGCAGACACGTTCGCGCTCTGGTTGGGGCCGCTCGGCTCGACCGGCTCGCTCGACCAGGCCTCCAAGTTTCAGATCGTGAGCGCGCTTTTCGCCTACTCGCTGCACATCTACTTCGACTTTTCCGGCTACTCCGACATCGCCATCGGCTCGGCGCGCCTGTTCGGCATCAGCGTGCCCGAGAACTTTGCCTGGCCCTATCTGCGCTCCAGCATCCGCAGCTTCTGGCGGCACTGGCACATGTCGCTCACCCGCTGGGTGACCGACTACATCTACATACCGCTCGGCGGCAACCGCCGCGGCCTTGCCGTGACCTGCCTGAACCTGATGGCGGCGTTCACCATCGTCGGGATCTGGCATGGCGCCGCCTGGCACTTCGCGGCCTGGGGCGCCTTCAACGGACTGCTTCTGGTCGGGCACCGGCTCTGGACCGAGCTCGGCCGAAAACCGCTGCTCGCTGCCGTTCCCGCACTCGAGAAAGGAGCGACTGGGAAACTCCTCCACTACACCGGTAGCGCCGCCGGAGGCGTGCTCACCTTCTCGCTCGTGACGTTGGGCTGGGGCCTGTTCGTGATGCCCTACGACCGCTTCTGGCACATGCTCGAGAGACTGCTGTGAAGAGGCTCATGAGCAACCGCGCGAAGCTACTCGTGGTCGATATCGCCGTCGGCCTGCTCTGGGCGCTACTTCTCGCCGCCGCCGTCGCCTTCTCCAGCGGCATCTCACAGTTCATCTACATCGACTTTTAGTGCGAGTCGCTCGGGCTCGTCTTTTCCGGCTCGGGCTCCGGTAGGCCCTCGAAGGCGTTCTCGGGGAAGGAGACGATCATCACCTCGCAGGGTGCCTTGCGCAGGACGTACTCCACGGTCGGCGAGAAGAAACGGGAGTGACGGCGCCAGCGGGCACCCGAGCCGATGACGATCAGGTCGGCCCCGACCTCACGCGCCTGCTCGACAACCGCGGCCCCGATCGAGCGGGTGCGCACCGAGTAGCCGCGCATCGGCACGTCGTTCTCCTCGGCGAGAGCCCGCGCCTCGGCCAGAGTCTCGGCGACCCGGCGCTCTTCCTGCTCGAGCGGCGCGTCGAGCGCCTGCTCGAGCGGCACCTCGATGACGCTCAGGGTAATCACCGAGGCGCTGCGCTCCTGAGCGATCCGTACCGCGGTCGCCATCATCTCCTCACCGATGTCGCCCATCTTCATCGGCACCAGGATGGTCGCGAACCCGGCCTCCGGCAGCTCCTGGTCGCCGCCGGCACCGGTCTGCTCGAGCAGACCGGTGCCGCGCTGGTGGCGAACGAGACCGAAGACCGCGAGCCCGACGGCCAGCCAGATCGGGCCGCCGTAGCGGGCTGCCGGATGGGTGAGCATGGTCAGAACGAAGACGAAGATCGTGAGCACCGCGCCGAGCAGGGCGGGCAGCGGAAGCGTGCCGCCGCCGACGCGGATCGAGAGGGGAACCCGGTAGGGGCGGAAGAGGCTCGGTGCGCTGTAGCGAAGCCTGATCACGGCGAGCTGAACGGCACTAAAGGCGATCAGGACGCCGAATGAGAACAGACTGGCCAGGAAGGTCGCCTGTCCCTGCAGGCCGGAGCGATGCAGCGGCTCGGTCGCGATCAGGAGCCCGCCGGCGATCAGCACCACCGCAACCAGTGCCTGCGGCGACACGAGCGTGCGGTGATAGAGGCGACCGAAGGGCGCCGGCAGCATCCTGTGCTCGCCGAGCGAGCGGGCAAGGCGGGCAAAACCGGAGATCGCCGTCGTAGCGGCCAGAAGCAGAATCGCCACGCCGCTCAGACCGACGAACACGCGCAGCGCCGAGGCAAGAATGCTCGGCATGTGAGGGGCAAAGGCCGAGACGATCCCCATCAAAGGCGCGCGCCTCCACTCGTTGCCGAGCGCGGTCTGGCCATGCTCGACCGGGAACGCAGACAGGCCGACGACGGCGATCAGCACGTAGACGGCGATCACAGTGCCTATTGCCGCAAAGAGGTTTCTTGGCAGCCCGCCCGGATTGCGGCTCTCCTGCGAGAGGTTGGCAACGGTCTCGATGCCCGTGAAGGCCAGCATCGCCAGCGACAGGGCGAAAGCAAGCGAGCCCCAACTCGGCACGCTGCCGAGATGCACCCCCGACGCGAGCCCGTGCCAGGAGAAGAGCAGCATCACGCCGAGCCCGATCAGAACGACCTGGGTGGCGAGGTCGAGGACGGCAAGAACGATGCCAAAGCGATAGAGGCTGGGGCGGAAAGCGAGGCGCGCCATGGCCAGCGCGATCACCAGCCCCACGCCGACCAGCGTGTCGAAGGGCGCCTGCCTGAGGGCCGAGAGGTGGAAGGCGGCACCCAGGTAGTGCGGCACGAAGAGCGTCGTCAGGGCGATGAGGATCAGGTAGTCGAGCATCAACACCCAGCCGACCACGAAGCCCGCCACGTCGCCAAAGGCCCGACGGACGAAGTTCGCGGCGCCTCCCGCCTCGGGCGAGGACGTGATCGCCTCGGCATAAGAGAGCGCAACGAGAAGGAAAAGCGCTCCGACTACCACTAGCACCGCCGGCGTCAGGCCGAGCGCGTGCGCCGCGACGATGCCGAGCGCGAAGTAGATCGACGAGGCCACCTCACCGTAGGCGATCGAGAAGAGATCTCGCCCGCCGAGGACCCGTGTCAGGCGTGGACGTTTTCTAGCCATCGGCGCCGAGCTTAACCGCCATGCGCCGGATCGGGTTACGCAACTGACCGAGCCCGCAGCTTCTGAGATAGCGGTGGGCGGACCGGTACATCAGTGACGGCGCGCGAGGTACAGGCGTCCCAGCCCGGCGGCGGCAAAGAGCGGCCCGATCAAGAAGCCGACGACACCACCGCCTGCAAGCGCGGTCCGCACCACGATCGCAACGCCGAGACAGACCAGCGCCAGCGAGGTGATCGTTATCGAGAGACGGTAGAAGCTCATGCCGACGAAGCCGATGCCGAGACGACCATCACCCTACAGGGCGCGTGCTTGAGCACATAGTCGACCGTGCTGCCGAAGATGGTTCGCCGCATCCGCTCGTTCTTGCGGGTAGCTCCGATCACGATGATCTGGGAGCCGCGACGAAGGCGAGCCAGCCGAGCCCCGTCCAGCCGGCACCGAAGGAGATGGTCTCGTTGAAGGCGTGCCGTGCGAAGCTCGAGGAACCGCCGGCCTCCGGGTAACGGACCGTTCCCTCCGCGTAAGAGGCGGCCGTGCAGGCGAAGATCAGGCCCGCGATAACGAAGACGACCGGCGTCAGGCCGAGCGCGTAGTAGATCGATGAGCCTACGTTCCCGTAGCGGTCGCAAAGAGCGCCGGCGTGCCCAGCACGCGTTCGAGTCGCTGCGCTCTTCGCCTCGGCACGAGGGCACTTTAGTGCTCGGCCCGGCCGGCGGAGGATGGAACGTGACCCCGGGCACGAGCGTCCACCTGCGCACTAACACCGCATCCGACTGCGGCGAGCGATAACTTTCGCATCGCGATGAAGATTTTCATGGTCGGAGCCGGTCAGGTGGGAACGACGATCCTCGAAGCCCTGCGCGGCGAGCACGAGTTCAGGGTGGTCGATCGCGATCACGAGCGCCTGACCGAGCTGGTGCAGAGCTACGGCGTGACCACAATCGAAGGCGACGGCACCAGCCGCCACGTGCTCGAGCAGGGCGGCATCGACGAGGCCGACCTCTTCATCTCCTGCACCCCGCGCGACGAGGCCAACCTGATCGCCTGCCTGATCGCGCGCCGCCTGGCTCCGAACGCCAAGACGATTGCCCGCGTCTCCAACGAGGAGTATCTCGAGGTCTGGCGCGACCGTTTCCTCGACATCGATTTCTTGGTCTCCTCCGAGCTCGAAGCGGCGCTCGCCGTCTCGCGCATCATCGGCATCCCGGCGGCCCGGCAAACCGATGTCTTCGCCGACGGCCAGGTGCAGATGGTCGAGTTCGAGGTGCCGCGCGAGATCGCTTCCGGGGCCGTGATAAGCAGGCGCCTGCGCGAGAGCGCGATCCCCTACGACTCGCGTGTCGTCAGCATCATCCGCGGCGGGAAGCGCATCGTTCCGCGCGGCAGCGAGCGAATCGAGGCCGGCGACCGTGTTGTCGTGATCGGGTCACCCAAGGCCGTCAACCTCTGGAGCGCGATCGTCGCCGGCGGTGTGCAGCGAACCGGCGACGTGGTCGTCTTCGGCGGCGGGCGCACGGGTGTGGCGATCGCGCGGGTGCTGCTCTCGCAGGGCAGCCGCGTGCGCATCATCGAGGCCGATGCCAGGCGGGCGCATCAGATCGCGGAGTTGCTCCCGCAGGCCCGCGTACTGGAGGCGACCGGCATGAATCCCGACTTCCTCGATCGCGAGCAGATCGGGCGCGCCGACGTCGCCGTTTTCGCCATGCGCGAAGACGCGAAGATCCACTACGCGGCGACGCTGGCCAAGCTGCACGGCGTCCCCTTCACCATCGCCATCGTCCACGACGCCGTCTCGATCGAGGTGTTCGAGAAATCGGGAATCGACGTCGCCCTGAACCCGCGCCTGATTACCTCGGAAGAGATCGTCCGCTTCGCCCACAATCCGCGCACACGCCAGGTCTCGATGCTCGAGAGCGACCGCTTCGAGATTCTCGACGTCACGGTGCGGGAGGACAACAAGCTGATCGGAAAGCCACTCAGTGAGCTTCCGGCCAAGGGCACGATCATCGGTGCGATCGTCCGCAACGATCGGGCTATCTTCCCGCACGGCCACGACCGCCTACAGCGAGGCGACCGCGTAATCGTCTTCACCGAGTCCAAGCACGCTGGCGAGCTCGAGCGCGAGCTGTGACCGCCGCTCGACGGTTCCAGCGCGCCGTCAAGCGCCGGTCGATCGGCGTCAGCGTCCGTGCCAGCCTGCACGCGCTCGGGCGCATCCTGGAGATCACCAGCCTGGCGCTCGCCCTGCCCGCGCTCGTCGCCGCGGCCTACGTCGAATCGCCTCTTCCCTTCCTGATTCCGCTCGCCATCGGGCTTGCGCTCGGTTTCCTGCTGGAGCGAACCAATCGCGGCAAGGGTCGCCTGGGAACACGAGAGGTGTTTCTCGTCGTCGTGCTCGCCTGGCTGGCGGCCGCGCTGCTCGGTAGCGGTCCCTACCTGCTGGCCGCCCACATGCACTGGGCTGACGCCTTCATGGAGTCGATGGCCGGCATTACCACCACCAACATCAGCGTTCTCGGCGAGCCGGGAACGCTACCGCGCTCGCTCCTCTTCTGGCGCCAGTTCAGCCAGTGGCTGGGCGGCCTGGGAGTGATAGTGCTCACGCTGGCCCTGCTGCCGCGTCTGCGCGTCGGCGGACGCGAGCCCGCCATCGCCGAGCCGCCCGGCCAGGAGGTAGAGCGCCTCTCACGCGGCGTGAAGATCGTGATTCGCCGCTTCGGCCTTCTCTACCTCGGCCTCACGATCGCCTCGGCGCTCACGCTGATCGGGCTCTCTCTCTTCGACGTCGACGATAGTCTGAACGTCTTCGACGCCGTCGGCCTCGCTCTGAGCACGGTCTCTACAGGCGGTTTTTCGCCTCACGCCGGGTCGCTCGTCGACTTCTCGGTTGCGACGCAGTGGGTCGTGTTCGGCTTCATGGCCCTCGCGGGCGCGAACATCGTGCTTCTCTTCAGAGGGCTCGTGCGGCGCGAGGGGCGCCCGCTTCTGCGCGACAGCGAGACCCGCCTCTACGTCGTGATCGCCCTGCTCGGAGCCGTGGGCATCGCGGCGGCACTCGTCGCCGACAACGTGGCAAGCGGCTGGCGCGCGATCCGCGAGGGGCTTTTCCAATCGGTTTCCTTCCTCACTACGAGCGGCTTCACGATCGGCGACATCTCAGCCTGGCCGCTCGCCGCCACCGCGATCCTGGTCGGGCTGGCGCTTATCGGGGGTTGCGCGTACTCGCTCTCGGGCTCGCAGAAGATCTTGCGCGTGCAGATCATCGGCAAGCTGCTGCGCCGCGAGCTGGTCCAGACCGTTCACCCCGAGGCCGTCCTTCACCTCCGCATCAACCGCCGCCGGATCGACGAGCGGGTGGTGCAGGGCGTCATCGCTTTCGTCCTCATTTTCTTCGGACTGCTCGCGCTAGGCGTGCTCGCGCTCGAGCTCGAGGCGGCTCGGGCGAACTTCCACCTGAACGTCTTTTCGGCACTCGCCGACACCACCGCGGCGCTCTCCAACGGAGGCCCGGGCCTCGGCTTCGCCGGCCCGGCGGGCTCGTTCGCCCCCTTCAGCGATGTCTCCAAGCTCGTGCTCTCGGCGCTGATGCTGCTCGGCCGCCTGGAGATCATCCCGATCGCGGTGCTTTTCAGCAGAAGCTACTGGCGCCCTTAACCGACAGAAATCTCACGATTTCTGTCGGCGAACCCCATAAAAGGCCGCCGCTGAGCTTGCCGAGGGTCGCTGGATAGCCGGCGAGGATCGCTAGACCAATGAGGGTCGGCGCTTTATCTCGGAAGACGCCGATCGTCTCATCTGTTACCGGCCCGTCCTGCAACCACGAGGCCGGCGTTCCAACCGGGGGCTCGGCCACCGGTCGGCGGCCGGATCGAGTCGACGTCGAGGCCGCTACCGGCGACGAGCCACGAGATCACCGAGTTCGAGTTCCACATTTCCCCCACGCGCAACTCGTCGCGTCCCCACACCGGTGTCGGCACCTGCGGCACGAGCTCGAGCAACCGGCGGGCACGAGCGGGATCTTCGCTGAGCCGCTGTGGACTCTCGATCGCCTCGGCGACGTCCGGAATGACTCCGTCGCGCCAACGGCGCACTTCGTAGCGAAAGATCCGGAAGCGCCGCGCCCAGCTTGCGCCAACCGCTCCTTCCGTGACAGCGCCATGTTCAGCCGCGTCGGCAGAAGCCGGCGTCTGCTCGATCACGAAGCGCCCCTCCGCCACGCGCACCTCGAGCGCGGAGTGATAGAGGTCGCAAGCCGGTCGCCGTTCGATTCGCGAGGCCACCGCCTCGAAGACCTGGCCGTTCAGCCGCACAGAGTGGCCGCCCGCCCCAAGCGGAAGCCAGTACAGATCGACACTCGCCTCAGACTGCGCAGCCGCATCCGTGTCTATTCGCGCCCGCTTCATCCCACCTGTTGCCGAGTCTATCCGTCGTCTCGGGCGCGCGCGACTCCGTGAGACCGAGACAGGTCATCTGCTGACTTACACCGGAACGAGCAAAGGGGCCTCTCGGCCCCCTCGCTCATTGCTTGTCTGTTCGGATCGATCAGTGGATCGAGGCGATCACCGGAATCATCAGGATCGCGACGAGGTTGGCGATCTTGATCATCGGGTTGATCGCGGGGCCGGCGGTGTCCTTGTAGGGATCGCCGACCGTGTCGCCGGTGACGGCGGCGGCGTGGGCGGGAGAGCCCTTGCCACCGTAGAGGCCGTCCTCGATCGTCTTCTTGGCGTTGTCCCAGGCGCCGCCTCCGGAGGTCATCTGGATGGCCAGGAAGATCCCTGTCACGATCGTTCCGATCAGCAGCCCGCCGAGCATGTCGGGCGAGATCAGGCCGGCCGCGATCGGGACGAAGATCGGAATTGACGCCGGCAGCATCATCTTCTTGATCGCCGAGCCGGTGACGATGCTGACCGCCCTCGTGTAGTCGGGCTTCTCGGTGCCCTCCATGATCCCCGGCATTTCGCGGAACTGCCGCCGCACCTCTTCCACGACCTGGCCGCCGACGACGCCGACCGCCTGCATCGCGAGAGCGGCGAAGAGGAAGGGCATCATGCCGCCGATGAACAGTCCGGCGATGACCCAGGGACTGTTGAGCATGAAGCTCGTGTGCACGCCCTCGTGGCCCAGCTTGCTCGAGTACTCGGAGAAGAGCACCAGCGCCGCGAGCCCGGCCGAGCCGATCGCGTAGCCCTTGGTAACGGCCTTGGTGGTATTGCCGACCGCGTCGAGCGGATCGGTAATAGCTCGCACCGAAGCGTCCATGTCGGCCATCTCGGCGATACCGCCGGCGTTGTCGGTAACCGGTCCGTAGGCGTCCAGGGCGACGATCAGCCCGGTCATCGAAAGCTGCGCCATGACGGCGACACCGATGCCGAACAGGCCGCGCAGAGCGTGACCGTGGCCGCCGGCCAGGTAATAGGCCGAGAGAATGCCCACGGCGATGACGAGCACCGGCGCAACCGTCGCTTCCATGCCCCGGCCGAGGCCGGCGATGATGTTGGTCGCATGCCCGGTCTGAGAGGCCTTGGCGATCGCCTTGACCGGATGCCAGCGCGTACCGGTGTAGTACTCGGTGATGGCGACAAGCGAGAAGGTGATGCCGAGACCGACGAGAGCCGGCAGGTAAAGCCGCCAGAAGGTGAACTGTCCGCCGTCGAAGGCCATGATGATCGGGATGAACCCGATCGCCGAGAGCACGGTGGCGACGATCACGCTCTTGTAGAGAGCGTTCATGATCGAGCCCGAGCGGCCGATGCGGGCAAAGAAGGTGCCGATGATCGAGCAGAAGATCGAGATCCCGCCGATTGCCAGCGGCAGCAGGTACAGCTTCGGCGTGCCCACCTGAATGGCGAGCAGCATCACCGCGACCGCGGTCACGGCGTAGGTCTCGAACAGGTCGGCAGCCATGCCGGCGCAGTCGCCCACGTTGTCGCCCACGTTGTCGGCGATGACCGCCGGGTTACGCGGGTCGTCCTCGGGAATCCCCGCCTCGATCTTGCCGACCAGGTCGGCGCCGACATCGGCGGCCTTGGTGAAGATACCGCCGCCAAGACGGGCGAAGACCGAGATCAGCGAGCCTCCCAAAGCGAGACCAACCAGATGATCGATGGTCTTTGCCGGCGTGATATCGAAGGCGCCGGTGAGAATCCAGTAGTAGCCGGCCACGCCGAGCAGGCCCAAGCCAACCACGAGCAGCCCGGTCACCGAGCCGGCACGGAAGGCGATATTAAAGGCCGGCTTGAGGCCGTCCTTGGCCGCCTCCGCAGTACGAACGTTCGAGCGCACCGAGACGTTCATGCCGATGAAGCCCGCCGCCGCCGACAACGCCGCGCCGATGAGGAACCCGACCGCCGTTCCCCAACCGAGCTTGTCGTAGAAGCCGATGAGTAGGAACGGGACCACCGAAACGATGGCGATCGTCGTGTACTGCTTGCGCAAATAGGCACTCGCGCCCTCCTGGACGGCGTGCGATATCTCGCGCATCCGCTCCGTTCCGGTCGGCCGCTTGAGCAGCCACACGGTCAGAGCAATTCCGTAGGTAACACCGGCGGCCGCAGCGATAATCGCAAACAGCACGGCGTCGTTCTTGAAGAAGTTCATTTTCCTCCGCTCTCACAAGGTCCGCGCCGAAGGCTCCAGGCGCGGCGTTTTTGTATCACAGAAGAGGCCGAGCAAAGCGGTTCCACCGCTGCCGGCGCGGGTCGAGCAACGCGATCTCGAGCTGGAGCTACTCGCCGGAGTCGGAAGTCCCGGCCGCCGGCGGCGCGCCGCTTTCGGGCTCGGGCGCGGATGCGGCGGGCCCGGCAGGGCCCGTCTGCTCGTTCACGGCCTCGGCGAAGGCCAGCTGCATGCCGGCGACCGCACGCTGCAGCTCGTCGCCGAGCTCAGCGGATAGCTGCTCGCGCAAAACCGGCTCCAGCGCCCGCAGGGAGTCGATCGCCAGGCGGGCCTGGGCGAGGTCGCGCTGCTCGCCGGCGAGGCGCACAGATCCCAACGAGATGAGCCCGCTCGCCGCCTGGACGAGGAGATCGGCGACCTTGATCGCCTTCAGCTGCTCGGCGGCCTCCTCGACGCTCGCGCCCTCCGGAGCCTGCTTCTCCTCGTCAGCCACCTACGCGCTCCGACCCCTTGACCAGCTCGGCGTAGATCTCTTGCAGACCGGCTCCCTCTTCGAAACGCGCGATCTGACGCTCGGCGGAGTTCTGCTCGGGAACGGCCAGGAAGGGCGCCGCTCCCAACTCCTCGGCGACCGGCATGACCCACTCGATCAACTCCTCGACGGCGGCCCTGGTCGAGCGCACATCGCCGCTTCGCAGGTCGATCATCTCGCCCGAGAGGCCCCAGCGAATCGCGCGCCAGAGATTCTCCTCGATCATCCGGTGCGGCTGCCAGACGAGCGGCTCGCCCTCGTCGACGGCCCTGGCACAGCGGGCTACCAGCGAGAAGGCCAGGGCTGTCAGCGAGCGCGCTTCGCCCAGATCGGGCTGGGCGTCCGCGATTCTCACCTCCACGGTCGGGAAGGAGAGGTGAACGCGCACGCTCCACCACAGCTGCGTGTGCTCGACGATCGAGCCGGTGCGGTAGAGGAAGCGCACGAACTGCTCGTACTCGTGCCAGTCGGCGAAGGCGTCCGGAACGCCGCAACGTGGGAAGGTGCGAGTGAAGATCTGTGTGCGGGCCGAGTGCAGTCCGCTGTTGACGCCCTCGACGAAGGGCGAGGAGGCCGAGAGCGCGAGTAGCTCGGGCAGGAAGTTACGCATCGCGCTGGCGACCTCGACGGCGCGGTCAGCGCCGTGGATGCCGACGTGAACGTGCTGCCCGAAGGTGTTGTTGCGCCAGACGACGTAACGCAGAAGCTCGTCGTTGCGACGATAGTGAGGCGTGTCGATGATCCTCTGCCCCTGCCAGGGACTCCAGGGGTGGGTGCCGCTGGCGCCGAGCAAAACTCCCAGCTCGTCGGCCAGCGCGCTCAACTGCTCGCGCCGCTCTCCCATCCTGGCCGCCGCCTCGGCGAAGCTTTCGCTGCGCCCGGTTCGCACCTCCGCCTCCGAGGCGATCAGCTCGCCAACCAAGTACGACTCGACATCCCGCCCGGCGGCCAGAGCCTGCAGTTCCTCGAAGCGATTGTCGAGCGAGAGCGTGTCACGATCGAGCAGCGCGAACTCCTCCTCGACCGCCACGGTAAAGTCACGCGCACCCTCGAATCGTTCGCGGGCCAATGTCAGTTGCTGGTCGACCGAAAGCGTCTGTCCCTCGCCCATTGCTTCAAAGAATAAAGGAAGCGCGGCGATACTTCAAATAGTAAAGGGCCGAAGCAGCCGCTCGGCCACCGTCTGCCAGCTCCAGTTCGCCACCGCCGCCCGGCGCGCGGCCTGCCCAAGTAAATCGCGCTGCGCCTGAGGTAGTAGCAAAAGCGCCTCGAGCTTGGAGCGCAAATCGCCGGCGTCTCCGTTCGTGAAGCCGGTCAGCTCACGCCGCTCTTCGGGGTACTCGCGCTCCAGTCCATCGGCTATCTCGGCCAGGCCGGAGTGGCGAGCGACCAGCGGTGGAACTCCGGCTGCGGCGGCCTCCACGGCGACCATTCCGAAGGCCTCGGGGAAGATCGAGGGAGCCACGGCGACATCCGCCAGCGGCAGCAGGTTGGCGAGATGACGGTGCTCGAGCGCACCGCTGAAAAGCACGTTCGGCCCAGCCATCCGCTCCAGCTCGGCCCGGTAGTCGCCGAAGCCGACCACAACCGCCTTCGCGTCCAACCCTTTGAGCGCCTCGAGCAACAGGTGAACGCCCTTGTTCTCGAGCAGCTTGCCCACGTAGACGACCGTCGCGCCCGCTCGCGAGAAGAAGGCCTCGAAGCGCTCGGCGTTGCCCGGGTCGGGAAGGCGCTCGTCGGCGTCGGCGAGGTTGCGCGGATCGCGCCGCGCCTCTTCTATCAGCGCCGCAAGCGCCTGCTCGCGCGGCCTGGGCGCGAAGGCCTCGACATCCACGCCGGGCGGAACTTCGAAGACGCGCTCCTGCGGCCCGACTACTTGCTCGAGCGCGCGACGGATGTGAGCCGAGCCGACGAAGACCGCAGTCGCCCGCTCGAGGACCTCCCTCCCCCACTGCTCGAGCTCGGGGCGGCCGCGCATCGAGTACTCGAGCTCCGAGCCGTGCACCTTGACGGCGAAGCGCTCCCCAACCGCCGCCGCGACCGCCGCACCCGGAAGGACGTGATTGGCGAAGACGAGATCGGCCGGAAGATGACGCCTGAGCGCCTCGGCGTTGAGCTCCACGTAGAGCTCCAGCTCCTCCTTGCTCATCTCGTGCAGCAGCCGCGCTTCCAAGCCTTCATAGCGATCGAGCACGAACACCGGGAGTAGCGCTCCGATCTCCGGCCGCACCAGACTCGCGGTTCCGATGTCGTAGCGCTCGGGGTGCCGCTCCTGGCAGAAGAGCACCACCTCGTGACCGGCTCTGCTCCATTCGCGGGCCAGTGAGCGCGTGTAGACGTTGGAGCCCGTTCCACCGAGCAGGTACCCGTGCCAGAGAAGAATGCGCACCGGGCTCAGATTACGTGCTCGAACCGCGCTTCGTTCCTATAGACCTAACGAGATAGGCCCCCGGAACTCGTTTCGATTGACGACCCGCCGAGCATGTCCAGGCGGTGGAGCTCTTCATTTGAAACGAGCTCTTAGGATGAGCTCTCCGTCAGCCGCTCTGCGAGCTGAGCTTGGACAGGAGCTCCACGGCCGGGTTGAGCGTCTGCACCGACACGCCTTCGGGAACGTCGAGCAGAGCCTCGGAGTAGCTGAAGATCGCTCTCACGCCCGCGCGCACGAGCTCGTCAGCGACGCCCTGGGCGGCCTGTACGGGAACGGCGATTACGGCGGCAACGGCGCCGTGGCGCTTCACCTGCTCGGCCAGCTCGGTTGCAGGGCACACGGTCAGCACTCCCAGCTCGCCGCCGATCTTGCTCGGGTCGGAATCGAAGATGGCCGAGATCTCGATCCCCTCTTCGGTGAAGAGACCGGAGCGGACAAGCGCCTCGCCGATCCTGCCGGCACCCACGATCACGACCGACCTGCTCGACCGAGCGCCGAGGATGTCGCGGATGCGCCCGCAGAGGAACTCGATCTCGTAGCCCGAGCCGCGTTTGCCGAACTTTCCGAAGGAGGAGAGATCGCGCCGAACCTGAGTCGCGTTGACGCCGGTGTAGAGGGAGATCTGATACGACGAGATGCTCGTCATGCCCTCCCTCGCGGCCTGATTCGCTACCTGTAGGTAGCGGCTGAGCCGCGCTGCGACACTCATCCTCAATCGCTTCTCCGGCAAGAGCTCCACACCGCAAGCCGGGCACCGCTCCGAGAACCAGTCGAAGGGGCCACCGCAGCTCTTGCAGATCCACTTTCGGCTCTGCTCGTCCGCCCAGGCCTCGAGGCCGAGCTCGCTCAACCTCGCCATCAGCGCCGGGGTGTCTGAGTGGTACGGACACTTGGGATCGTCGAGGAAACGCTTGGTCTTCTCGCATGGATAGCTCTCGCACTGCAGGCAGTAGCGCGGTCCGCGCTCACGGGCGCAGGTCTTGATCTCGCAGTCGCTGCACCAGATGCTGACCTCGCTCGAGTTGCAGCCGCGACAGGTCGTGAACGAGCCGGGCTCGTACTCGATGCCGGTGCCCTTGGCCGTGGCCTGAAAGGCCTCGCAGCCGCCGCAGTAAAGGCCGCAGTACCCGAGTGTCTCGTCGAGGCTCATCGTTTCGGAGCCTTGCCCGATTGGCTCTTACGCGTAGTGGTAGTGGTCTTCGTCTTGGTCGTCGCTGTCATTGTAGTTGTAGCGGTGGTCGCGCTCGTGGTCTTCGTCGCCGGCTTGATCGTGAAGCGAAGCGTGCGCATAGAGACCTTGCCGCCGCCCGAGGGAAAGGCCGCGACGCGCAGGCGGTAGTCGCCCGGAGCGAGCGTCGCGCCGGCCGGGCTGCGCCCGGTGAGCCCGAAGACGTAGTGCCCGGGCAGAACGTCCCTCATCCTCGCCAGCACACCCAGGTAGCGGCCGGCACCGTTCCAGAGCGCCACCTCGACCTTGGTCGCCGGCTCGATCCGGCGTTCCCGGCTTCCGCTGACACGGCCCAGCCCGAGCGTCAGCACCTCGGCGGTGCTGTCCGAGGCGCTGACAGAGCGACGCGAGAGGCTGGCCGAGGAGATCAAGTCGCTTCGGCCCGAGGCGTAACGGACCGACCAGGGAACGTGAAGCACCTGACCGCCCGAGAGCAGAAGCGTGACGGTTCCCTGCGCGCTCGAGCCGCGATTCTTTCCGACCAGGTCAACTCTCAACTTGACCCGCCTGCGATGCAGGCCCCGAATGAGAAGGCGGCTCGGCGAGACCCGCACCCGCACCCAGTCGGGGTTGCCCTCGCGGCCGACGCTCAGCGCCGCGGAGAGCTTGATGGCGCCGAGATTGCGCAAGCCGAACTCGAGCGTCGCCTGCTTACGCGCGCCGCGCAGAAGCGGGAACGTGAGCGGTTGCGGCTCCACGGTTACGGGGGCTTGTGCGGCCGCCGGAAGATCGAGCACGCCCATTCCTTGCGCCGTGAGGGAATACCCCTCGAGCCGCCTCGCACTCGTCCCGAGTATCGACTTCAGCTCACTCTCTCTCAGATCGGGCCGCGCCTGCGTGAGCAGCGCAGCGGCGCCGGCGACCACCGCGGCCGCCGCGCTCGAGCCACTGACGGTGGCGAAGGCCGGATAGCCGCTCTCGGTCGTACCGGCATCGGCGCTGGCGATCCCGACGCCCGGAGCAACCAGGTTGGGCTTGATCTCACCGCTGAAGGAGAGGCCCTGGGAAGAGAAGGCGGCGATCTTGCCGTTGTCGGGGTTGGAGACGGCGAAAGGCTTGCCGATCGAGACCTCGACGTTCTCTCCCCGGCCCAGCCTGGCACTCGCCTCCCTGCCGATGCGCGCGGGAACACTTACCACCGGCACGGCGACGTTCTCGTCCAGGCCGAGAGCACCACTCGGCAGTGAGGTGCCGTAGAGAACCACCGCCGAGGCGCCGGCCAGCCCGGCGTTCACGGCGCCGCTGCGGGGATCGTCACCGGCAGGCACGAGTGCCGCCTTGCCGGCCACGAGGCTGTAGCCCGCCTTGTTGAAGAACCGGCTCAGATCGGGTGCCGCCTGCAACTCCTCGGCCGTCGTCTCGACCGCTTGGGGACGGGCGAGCAACTTGCTCAGCGCCGCCTTCGGCGCCGCCGAACCTCCCAGTGACACCGCGCCCGAGTAGAGAACGTCGAGCCCGCTGCGGATCACGACGCGGACTCTCTCGCTCGTCTGGCGCAGGTCGAGCGCGCCGACGGTAAGGGCGTCCGAGGCGCCTCCCGGGCTTCCGATCGAGCCCCGCACGTTCCCAGAGGCCCCATCGTTTCCGGCCGGCGCGACGACGAGCATGTCGAGCGCCGCCGCACCCGCTACGGCTCGCGCCTCGGGACCGTCTGAGAAGCCCGCGAGCGGCGCCGATACGCCGACCAGGGCGATACGCGCCGCGTCGTGCGCGTCACCGTCGCCGTTCGGATCAACCGCCCGCTCGAGCCCGGCGATGAGCTGATCGGTACGGCCGTAGACCTGGTAGGCGCCGCTCGTGTCGCGTTGCCAGCCCGCCACCCTGATGGGCAGGATCGAGGCCCCCGGCGCAACGCCGCCA
>Ga0209540_10001134_pt1 | contig 21206 bp, 22 predicted proteins | sample BarGraIncu01121A_FD_184501 | JGI IMG/M metagenome (GOLD analysis project Ga0209540, IMG submission 184501) | Arctic peat soil microbial communities from Barrow, Alaska - Barrow Graham LP Incubations 011-21A (SPAdes) (version 2) | ecosystem: Environmental > Terrestrial > Soil > Wetlands > Peat... | reverse complement strand
TGAATCTAGTCTATAATAGCTCCTTTTAATCTTACGTTGATACAACATTCTATTAATAAATTTTATATCCAATTCAATCACCTCTAGCTAAATTATTGCCAAACTGAATAAGATCAAGACTAATTTCTTCTTAAGTTCTTCTTAATGTTTAATTTAAATGTAGTACCTGTTACTGTTTACTATAGTAGCTTTTTTTATTTTCTTAATAAATTTGTAAGAATTATGACAAGTATTTTGTAAAAAGTTACCTGTATAATTGTTTATAGTTAATTAAACAAGGGGGAGGGTAATACTAAATGAAAAAAGTAAGATTGATTGTAATAGTGCTAGTAATAACAAGTATAGCAATAATATTTTCTAAAATTATAAAGCCAAATGTACAAGCACAAAATTTATCCCTAAATAAAGATGTATATAATTTTCTACAAGATAAAAAAAATCGTATAGAGGTGTATAGTTCGGCTATACAATTAAATAAGGGGAGTTCAGAAAATACCTGTGTTTATTTTATATCTGAAGTGTTAAGGAAAAATAATTTTAAGGTACCTATGGAAACAAGCAATACATCGCAATTTATGTCTTTTCTTAAGGAAAATGGATTTAAAAAACAAAGTAATTATAAAAAATTAATGCCTGGAGATATATGTTTCGCTACAGATGCCAATGAAGGCTTTCCAACGCATACCTATGTATTTATGAAATGGGTAAAAGAAGGTAACTACGATTATGCATATATATGTGACAATCAAGCCAAGGATTATAAGGGGAAAATTTATCATATTCGTAATATAAATGTTGTAGCTAAATCCAATGGTTTTATTAAAGATGCATTTGCATTTTTCATGAAAAGGACATGATTGTAAGGATTCCCTATTAACATGTATAATATAGGTAAGGGGTGATTTTCATGACTGTGCACAATGTTTTAATTGTAGATGATGAATGTGAGATAAGGGAAGCCATAGAAATATATTTAAAAAATGAAGGTATAAGAATATACCAAGCGGTGGATGGGATAGAAGCCTTAGAGGTTTTAAAAGAAGAAGAAATTCACCTTATATTAATGGATCTAATGATGCCTAGAATGGACGGAATTAAAGCTACATTTAAAATAAGAGAAAACAAAAACATACCAATAATAATGCTTTCTGCTAAATCAGAAGATACAGACAAAATACTAGGTCTTAATATAGGGGCAGATGATTACATTACAAAGCCCTTTAATCCAATGGAACTGGTGGCTAGAGTTAAATCCCAGCTAAGAAGGTATACAAACCTTGGAAATTATAAAGAGAGTAACGATGAGATAAATGTACGTGGACTTATATTAAACAAAGACACAAAAATGGTAACAGTGGAAGATAAAGAAATGAGTCTTACAGCTATTGAATATAAGATATTGGAACTTTTAATGGAAAATAAGGGAAAGGTATTTTCAATTGAAGAAATATATGAAAGAGTTTGGGGAGAAGCCTTTTATAATGGAGAAAATACTGTGTCAGTTCATATCAGGAGAATAAGAGAAAAGATAGAGATAAATCCAAAAGAACCTGAATATTTAAAGGTGGTGTGGGGTATTGGATATAAAATCGAAAAATAAATATTTATATATTATAGCTTTAATTATATGTGTATATATGTTTGGGCTTTCTGTCTTGTCAGTAAAAGACATTATAAATAATAGAAATTATCTGGGAGCGGAGCCTTATTTTAATAGCTCAGATTTCAAAAGTGATTTGGTTGGTTATTTTAATAATATACAAGCACTTAATGGCATTTATAAAGATTATTCAAAAAAATCAGATGATGAAAAGGTTACAAATGAAGAATTAATATCATCTAAAACATTCTATGATACTAATCTCAAAAATAGTGAAGATCAAATAAAAAACAACTATAATAATGATATATTAATAGCAGAAAAAAAAGGAAATACAGAGGCCGTAAAAAGGTTAACTGAAGGGAAAGATGGAGAACTTAATCAATTAAAAAAAGAAAATACAAAAAATGTAGAGGATCTGAAAAAAGAAATAGCTGCATATAAGACTAAAGACTATGAAAATATTAAACGCGCTGTAAAAGAAAAGAATTTAATAAAATACTATATAAAAAGTAAAAAAAACAATGTTATAGATACTAATATAGTAAATGTCTCAGATATAGATGTGTATGTAAAAAATAATGCCTTATACAGTATAAAATTTCCTAACCAATCCATAAATAATAATGATGTATTGGTTTCAATAAATAACTGGGTAGGTACCACTGGTAAAGCATATTTTATTATTCCAAAGGATATAGATCAAAATAATTATATATATTCCAATTATATTTATTATAATTCTGTAGGACAAAGGATTATTAAAGAAGCAATAATAGGAGCCATATCATTTATTATAGGAATTCTAATGCTTCTATATATATTAAAGAAAAACTATGATGAAATGTATTTTATTCGAAAACCAAATAAAAAGATCTATAATATACCCTTAGATTTATGGATATTTATATTCGTAATATTTTCACTTGTAATAAATAACTACATAAATAAAGTTGGATTTTTCTATAAACCTTATAATTTTCGCCAAATTTATATATTGACTATAATAGCATTTTATATTTATTTCTTTATTTTTAGTGTAAGAGTGGTAGCTAATTTAATAAAAAATAAAGAAAGATTTAAATCGGGAGTAAAAATTTGTCTTTTTCATAAAGTATCTAAATTTATGAAAGAGAGTCCACTCACTCAGAGCACTAAGTTTAAATTAAGAGGTATTATTATACTTACTTTGTTATGCGGTGTGGCAATACTAGGAGCATTTATTGCATTAGTGTACCACTCAGCACTTATAATAATACCAATAGCATATGTACTTTGGTACTTAGTATTTATATTAATTTACTCATTTAAAGGAGTAATAGTTTTTGGAAACATTCTAAAAGGAACAGAGCAAATAGTTTCTGGAAACCTTAACTATACTATAGAAGAAAAAGGAAAAGGTGACTTTTTTAAACTAGCCCATAACATAAACAATATGAAGACTGGGTTTAAAAAATCTCTTGAAAATGAGATAAAAAGTGAAAGGCTTAAGTCTGAACTTATAACAAGTGTGTCTCATGATTTAAAGACTCCACTTACTTCCATTATAAATTATGTGGATTTGCTAAAAAAAGAAGGGTTATCCAAGGAGGAATCACAAGGTTATATAGATGTGTTAGATAGAAAATCTCAGCGGCTTAAGATGCTTATAGATGACTTGTTTGAAGCTTCTAAGATGGCTAGTGGTGCGGTGGAACTCAATATAGAAAAAATAGATGTAACTGCACTCCTCCAGCAATCATTAGCAGAGCTAGATGAGAAAATCAACAATTCCTCTTTAATGTTTAAGTTAAAGAGCCCCAACGAAAAGGTTTATGCTAATCTAGATGGAAAAAAAACCTGGAGAGTATTTGAAAATCTTATAAATAATATATTAAAATACTCGCTTCCCAAAACTAGAGTATACATTGAGTTAATAGAGCAGGATTCTAAAATAATCATAACTATGAAAAACATCGCCTCTTATGAAATGGATTTTGATAATGAAGAAATATTCGAAAAATTTATTAGGGGAGATAAGTCAAGAAATACGGAAGGCTCAGGGCTGGGTCTTTCCATTGCTAAGAGCATCCTAGAGCTTCAAGGTGGAACTCTTAGCATTGAAATTGATGGAGACCTCTTTAAAGCTAAGGTGACTATCCCATCTTTTCATCCAAAAGATTAATTAATTCTTAAAGATATTGGCAACATAGCATATCAGTTAACTGACATGCTATGTTGCTTTTTTTATGATATGTATTGTTAAAAGTAAAGATCCAACCGCTAATTTAAAACGGTGGACCCTTTCTTCAATTGTGTCATGCAAAGTTAAACTTTTTTAATCACAGCTTTTCTAACAAGTAAATAAACAAACATCATTAATATTATGAACAAACATATAAATGTTATTACAGCCATATAAGAGTTTTTTGTACTTATCCCCAAAATATTATCAATGAAAATTGCTACACCTTGGCCAAAATCATGATTGTAGTAAACCATTTGTCCATATATAGCGCTAACAGCTACAGGGCTTAAAGATACTATAATTTTCATTATTTTATTACATTTGTAATATATCATGGTAATTAATAACCCTATTCCAAACGCTACAATATACAAAGCAAATAAAAAGGTGATTGTTCCAAATAATGTTTGTATGCTATTACTTTGTGTCCAGGGTCCTTTAAAACTAAAAGAGTTGTAATATGCCATATCATACATTGTTGGGCTTACCGAAATTAAATTATGCACTCTATTTATTATCACATCAAATATGGACATTGCCAGTGCTATTGGAAAAATTGATATTGCTGTTGCTTTAAAATAATCCATCCTAGGAATATTATTAGCTTGGGTAAAATAAAATGTTTCTCTAAAAGAATTTAACCCTAGCACAAATAAAAATATTGCTGATGAAAATTCTAATCCAGATGAAGAACCATTTTCTATAGAGAATCCACCTATAAGTTCTATACCTGTTATTACACATATGAATAAAGCGTAATAAATTATTATTCCTTTTAGGATACTTTTAATATTGTATTTGGCAAGCTTATAACTCCTCATTATTTTATCCCCCCATCACTAGTCAAATAAATAAATAATTTCTGTAGTTCAACCTTTGAAACCTCTAAATCTAATTTTCTCTGTTGCCTTTTTTCCTCTTCTCCATTTTCTCCTAATATAATTGCCGATTTAAAAGCTGCCATTTCATCTACACTTATACAATTTTTATCTTTAATATAATCATCTATATTTTTATTTAACCCAGAAATGCAATAGCATCCTTTTAATAAATCCTCTACTTGCTCACTTGCAATTAATTTCCCATCCTTAATGATAACTACCCTCTCTATTAATTGTGCAACTTCTTCTATAATGTGAGTAGATAGTATAATAGTTTTAGGATTGTTTATATAACTCTCCATAAGTTCTTTATAAAACATCTCTCTATGATTAGCATCTAATCCTAAAACTGGCTCATCAAACATTAAAATCTCGGCACCTGATGCCATTGTATTTATAATTTTACATATGGATGAATACCCCGTTGATAGTTCCTTAATCTTTTTATTTATATTTAATTCGAACTTCTTTGAAAGCTCCAATGCATATTCCATATCAAAGTTTGGATAAAACTCCTTTGTCCAATTATATAGCTCTTTAACTTTCATATTTTGTGGATATAAGCTTTGCTCTGCCATAAAATATATCTTTCTTATACCACTTATATCCTCTGATAATTTTTTATTGTCTATAGCAATGCTACCCTCATCTAAGAAAATTCTATTGTTTATTAGATTTAAAAGAGTTGTCTTTCCCGCTCCATTTCTACCTAATAATCCATAAATTTTATTTTCCTGTATTTCTAATGTAATATTATCTAATGCAAAAGTATCCCCATATTTTTTACATACATTTGAAACCTTTATTGTGCCCATTTTAAAGCCCCCCCTCAATCATTTTAATTATATCTTTGCTTGAAATATCTAATTTTTTAGCTTCCTCTATTAAGCTAACTATATAATTATTATAAAAATTTTCTTTTCTTTTTTTTATTAACTTTTCTTTACTTCCAGTTACAACAAACATACCTACACCCCTCTTTTTGTATATGATTCCATCATCTACAAGTAAATTAAAACCTTTTGCTACTGTAGCAGGATTTATTTTGTACTTAACCGATATCTCTGTTGTAGATGGAATTGCAGTTTCTTCCTCAAATACCCCCTTAAGAACATTGTTCTCTATAGCTTTTGCAATCTGCACGTATATAGGTAAATCATCATTAAAATCTAATCTCATATTATCACCTCTTTGCTTAACTGGTTAATTACTTATGTAATTAACCATACAACCAATTAGTTCCATTGTCAATACTCTACTGGTCTATTTGAGTAAATAAAAACTAAAAAACCTATCTGTATACAGATAAGTTTCTATAGAATACTCCAATATATTTAAAGATTATTATATAACATTTCCATATGAGGAATACCATCTTCCAAATACATCTGCAAAATTTTAACAAATCATAAACTAGAATAAAATTTCAACAAATACTCCTGTGCAGATATTTTTAGCAACAAAGTGTGTAAAACCTAGAAAGTCAAAGGAATTTTCTCCTTTATCATCATCATCATCATTATAATTTTTCTTTAGTTCAATAATTTTGGTTTTCTCCTCTGCTATTTCAAGATTAAACTTGCCCAATCTTACTATGAACTCTTCATAAAATTTCTTTGCATCTTCTTCATATTGGAAACAAAATACACTATCATCAGCATATCTTACCATGTAAGCTTTTCCCTTGAAGTTTCTTCTCACTATTTTCTCAAAGCATAAATCTAATACATAGTGCAAATATACGTTTGCTAAAAGTGTGAATTAACTCTCTTTGCCTCATCTTCAAGTATTTTACGGGCTATTGGATTTATTTTTCCTGAAGTATCTGGGTGAATGTTCCGTATTAACTTTCTATAATTTCTCTAAATTCTTTTTCTGTAAAACCATTCTTTAAACTTAGCAAGTCCATTGCCTGTTCTAAATTTATATCAAATCTTACTCCCATATTATTCTCCTAAATTTAATGATTTCACCATTTTATACTAAGATTTATCATATTTACTTATTTTTAATTCAAATAATTATGTATATTTATATGGATTTTATGGGTTTACTCCTTATTGAAACCCAGATTTAAAAAGTTGTTATGTACACTGACACAACTTTCACTTTTAATATTGTTGAACGCTATTTTGTTGTTAACCTGGTTGAGAAATAATTTTAATTTACATTCTATATACATCTCTTATTTTACATCAGTTGTTACTCCACATCCTTAACAATACTTATTATTACTAAATAATCTGCACCCACTACTTATGCAATATACAGCTTTATATTTGTTTCTGTACTACAATTTCTACAATACATAGCTATCCATCTAGTGCTAAAGGTAAAGGATGAAGTTAGGTATACTCCCTCCCTCTTCGTTAGTAAAATAAACATATATCAATATTTAGTTTACTATTTGAAATAAATTAGATCTATTATAAAAAATCTAAATCAACAGTCTCCTTAATTGAAGGTTAAGACTTTTTATTACAAAAAAAATAAAAAGAGCCCTCAAAGGCTCTTTCATATAAATTTTTTCCTATTTAATTCTTTTTTTTGATATCATATCCACTATAAACACTATTACACCTATTACTAGTAAGATATGTATCAAACCGCCGCCAATACTAAATACTAGTCCTAAAACCCAAAAGAATACTACAATTGCACCTATCAAACTTAGAATGCCCATCTAAAACACATCCTTTCTTATATTAATTTACTATTGTAATAGTAAATCTACTTTTAATTCTCCAAAAATCTCTTAACTAAAAAATACCGAGAAATTTAAGTATTACTATTATTACAACAATTCCACCAATTAATGCTAACATACAATCACACTCCTTCTTTTGATAATCAATCCTATATATTTATTTTTACCTTTTGAAATTTCGTTCAAAGTCATTTATGTTCTCTTATTTTTTATTTGATGTATCATTAAATTTGTCTTCAATCTTATCTCCGGTTTTATCAATTTTTTCCTTTAAATCACCCTTTTGATATTGAAGTCTTCCTTTAAACTCCATCTCTTGGCTATCTGAGGCTTTACCTACAGTCTCCTTAGTCTTTCCTACAACCTTATCTTTTACATTTTCAACTTTATTATTTAAATTAGCCATCATACACCTCCATTTTATTTTATCTAATATCCATATCAAATTTATGATTTTTTTCTATAATTTATATTAACTGTTTACATTATACCATATTCCTATTGGTTTTTCAACAATTTTCGACATTTTGGAGTTATATCAAATCAATAAGTTATTAAATAGCACCCTAAACTCAATCAAGATTTTAATGCATTTATATATTACGATTAAAAATATGTTAGTTTTTAGTATTTATTGTTGGTTTTTGCACTCTTATATATTATAATAGAATAGAGATGAAATTGTGTTAAAAATAAAGGAATCAGAGAGAAAGGTGGTATTTTTCTGAATAAATTTGCATTTAGCAAACAATTGTTTTTTATCTTACTTATGCCCTTAGCTATTCTCCTTAATAAAATATCTAGAATATTCCCAAGTTTTATAGAAACATACTATTCCTCATTTTTTTATAAAATTATTGCTACTGTTTTGAGTGCAGTCACGGGATTTTTACCCTTTTCTCTTGCAGAACTTATAATTGTATGTTTTTCGATTTTTGTATTAAATTATGTCTCAAAAACGATTTTTCACTTATGCAAATACAAATATAACAGATTTGAAACATTAATAAACTTTGGTTTAAATATACTTGCTGTATTAGGAGTAATATATTTTTCGTTTCAGCTTCTATGGGGCTTTAATTACCAAAGACTTTCATTAGATAAAATATTCGAATTAAAAATACAGGAGTCATCATCAACTGAAGTTGTTGAGCTTTGTAATCAACTTTATGCTTTCCGCCTACTATCTAACTGTCTACGCTTAACATCATAGGTTACCCTATGATGTTCAAGACTCGCTATGAGTGGTTTGCTTAACCTTTCTCAACGGGGTTCCCACCCGCTATATGATACGCCCTTATCTTGGCGCTCTGACAGGGACCTTTCAGATAAACAATATCTGTTGCTAAAAATAGAATTCTCTCACCTTCCCTATTTCCCCATCGAGGCTGCTCAAGTTGTACTTCTTTAGTGTTTTAGCTTTGTTTAACATACAATTACTCCTTTCTTTTCCGTTCCCATAGAAAAGAAACCATGAAAAATCAAATCAACTTATATTTCTCTCGCCAGTTGGTTGGCATCCCATATAGCATACATAATATTATGCACATTACGGGAATCACCAACGTTGTAAACAACCTTATTCGAATCTACCATAGTGTCATAAAGTTCTTTTTGGGAACGATAACCCACAGCAACTATGACAGTATCTGCCTTTAGTTCTTTCTCACCATTTGGAGTTACCACCGTGATGGAAACATCCTTTATAGTCTTTATGGATGAGCTACAAAACACTTCAATTTTGTTAAAGACTAAGAGATCTTTGAGCATATCATAATTTGCGAAACACATGTCTTCTCCACCACCGAGTATCTGTGATTTTGCTTCCACAATTGTAACATTTTTACCCTGTTGACGTAGCCACAAGGCTGTTTCACAACCAACCAAACCTCCACCCACAAAAACAATATTGTCACCTGCATTTTCTTTGCCCTTTAGAATATCATCTGCCGTACAAACATTGTTTTTATCACCTAACTCCAGTTTTATAGGTGTGGAACCAGTTGCAAAAATAACAACATCCGAATTGGACTTCTCGATTATTTCCCGATCAGCCATGCAGTTCAGCTTAACATCCACTGGAAGTTTCTCAAGCTGTACAGTGTACCATTTCAGAAGTGCACGATCATCTTTCTTGAAATCCGGTACAGATCCCACAATAATGTTTCCGCCTAATTTATCGCTTTTCTCCACAAGGGTGACCTGGTGACCACGAATGGCACAGACTCGTGCTGTTTCCATACCTGAAAGACCACCGCCGATAATGAATACATTTTTCTTCTCAGTAGCCGGAGTGATTGCCAAAGATTTCTCTCTACCACAGGCGGGATTTACTGCACAGGAAAGTGGCAGACCGTGAGCGAGTCTATCCAAACAACCCTGGTGACAGGACAAACACGGACGTATATCTTCCAAATTTTCAGTGCGGATTTTTTCTGGAAGATAAGGATCCGCAAGCAGAGGCCTACCATAGCCGACAATATCGCAGCAAGTACCGAGAGCCTCACATGCCATATCGGGGTTATCCATTCTGCCTGCAAGAATAATCGGAACATTTACATTTTCCTTTAGAATTTTTCCAAATTTGCGGTACATACCATTTTCGAAATACATAGGTGGATGATTCCAATACCAGGAATCGTAGGTTCCCGCATCTACATTTAACAAATTGTAGCCGGCCTTCACTAGAATTTTAGCAGCTTCAATCCCCTCCTCAATATCCTTGCCCTTCTCCACAAAAACCTCACCAGGCAGCGCGCCTTTACGAATTGCTTTGACAAAGCTCTTTAAACTGTAACGCAAAGATACCGGGAAATCCTCGCCGCAAGCAGCCTTAATGCCTTTTACAATATCGATAGAAATCTTCAAGCGGCCTAACAAATCGCCGCCGTATTCATCAGTTCGCTTATTGTATAGGGCTATAGCGAACTGATCTAAAAGATAGCCCTCATGAACAGCGTGAATCTCCACACCGTCGAATTTAGATTCCTTTGCAACAACAGCACAGTTAACAAAAGATGCTATCAATTCCTTGATTTCATCAACAGTCATCGCTCTATGCTTAATGGAGGGGTCCCATCTATTTTCCTGTTCAGAGGGGGCAATTGCATTTTTCATAAGATGCGGAATTACCACTCTGCCAAATCCCGCAGTTAGCTGAAGAAAAATTTTAGAATCATAAGCATGAATTCTTTCATTCATGGGAGCGCAAGATTTTGCAAACATCAGGGGTTTATATGCGGCACAAGGCATTACCAACGGTACAAATTCGTTATAATTTACATTTGTAACACCTGTAATAATTAGACCCGTTCCACCTTTTGCACGCTCAATATAATATTCCTGGGCATTTTCGGAAAAGCCACCGCAGGGATCTGACATTGCTATCATCCCAAGAGGCGCCATAGCAATACGATTTTTAATGGTAAGTTTACCTACCGTAAGGGGTTCAAAGAGTTTTTGATATTTACTAGACATTGCTAACACTCCTTTATATGATAATATTTTAATATAAAAATATTATCATTCTAATTCAACTATAATATCAGTACTTATATATAGTCTTCAGGTTATCAGAATTTTATACTCTATTTCAACACATCGCTAAAATTCAGGCTAATAAAAATAAAAAAGCCAGTCAAAGTGTGATTACTGATCACCCCCAACTGGCTTATAAAATCATTTAAACAATTACAACCTCAACTTCAGTATCATCAAGCAAAGTTACAATAATCTTATTGCATCTCCATACCACTCTTAGTAGTCTCTCATCTGTGGAATTCCAAACTTTTCTTCCAAAGGTGCTACCACAACATCCGCAAATTACTCTTCTATGCTGTCAGTGGGAACATAGCTACTAATAATAAATTTAGGTACACTTAATGGGGTACCCATAAAGACCTTAAGCTATTAGTGCTCACTATAAGTTCCTGTTAATTAATTTACTATTTTTCCCAAGTCACAGTTACCAAAGTGGGATGCAAAGCAACCCACTTGCTAATACTTCTATTTCGGAGCCTTCTCCTAATTTTATTTTTGGTCTAAGATTTTTCCTAACCAGTTCAGGTTTAAATAACTGCTCTTCTAAGAAGTTTAAATTGTCAACCTTCATTTATAGGTATACTCACTTATTAGTATGAAAACTTTTTAATCTAATGTTATTCAATAGGAATATCTGTTATATCTTCTTCTTCTATTACAATGGGTGGCGTTGGTGTTAAGTTTTCAAAGTAATCGGCGTTTTCATTTTCACGAATTTCATAAATATCATCGGAAGCAGTATTAATTCCACCTTTTTTCTTTATAAATTGTGAATTGTTTTTAAAAGTTACTTGTTTAATAAAAAACATAAATTTTACATTCGATTTATTTTTTAAATTCTTAATCAAACTTAACTTATTTGGTGTTTCTTTATTTTCATTCTTAATATTTATTGGGCTGTTTTTAAATGTTCTATTAACATTTTTATTATAACGTGGCTGTTGTAAAAGTTTTAAAAGGACAAGAAATTTTGCCATAGTTAATTTATCACAGACAGGAATCATAGATTCTGCGTCATTTTCAATGATTGCTTGCTGAACTTTCGGTATAAATTCTGTGTTCATATTATCCTTTGAACCTTTTTCTATAGATAAGTTATTTGGAAATCTATTTTCTTGATTGATGTTTGTTGAGCTTTTTTTATCTGTTTTATTAATATTTACAAAACAAGATGGTTGTTGTAACATGTTAAAAATAAAAAGATACTTTATCATCTTCAATTTGTCACGGTTATTGTATGTTTTCATCTATAAATACTCCTTTAATATAAAAGTTTGGTATAATAAATAAAATAGAGTAGCATAATTATTAGTTACTTTATTTCAGGTATTTAGACCTTCTACATAATATGTTAAAAATAAAGGATTGTTACCTTAGTTGCCCATCTTCGAAACTAAACTGCTCTTTCTGAATTGGTTCTAAAACCAACTGCAATCATATCTTGGGTTAACTATACATTTTTATCAACAACCATAACATCAATAGAATTTTTACCTACTTGTGAAGTAAAAATTAAAAATTCCTGCCATGATAATAGTGAGTGATTTTGACTCGCCGTCTTGCTATTAGTAATAACGTTTAACAATATATATATATTAAATATTTTCATATCCATTAACAATAACCTCTAGTTTCCCCGTTTCCGGATCTATTACCAGGCCGTGAACTTTTATATCCTTAGGAACTAAGGGGTGATTTTTTATTAATTTGACACTCTCTTTAATAGATTCCTCTACAGAATTAAATCCATGCAACCACCTTCTTATATCGATACCTGCATTACATAAAGTTGTTATTACATCTGCTGAGATACCTCTCTCTACTGCTTTTTCTAATGTTTTATCTACATTTAGATTACTCATACCGCAATCATGATGACCAATTACTAGAATCTCATCAGCATGAAATTCATAAACAGCGACCACAATGCTTCTCATTATACTTCCAAATGGATGCATTATAGCAGCTCCAGCATTCTTAATAAGTTTGACATCCCCATTTTTAACATTCAGCGCCTTAGGAAGAAGCTCCGTTAATCTAGTATCCATACATGATAAAATTGCCAACTTCTTACTTGGTTCTTTTGATGTTCTATATTTATCATATTCTTTATTTTCAACAAAGAACTGATTGTAATCTAATATTTCTTGTAATTTACTCATAATTTTCCCCTCCATATAATATTATTAAATTCAATTATAGCATAATTATGATTGGAAGAGTTTTTATTATTTGCTTACTAGCTGGTGTAATGTTACGATCATCAATCATCGGGTAAATAGGCATTTGGAATTTTTATGGATTCATGTTATTCAGCTCCCCGTCCTACGCTTAAACCTAATGTTACCATTTCGGCTCCAAGGAATGGGTACAGTCTACTGGTTAGATATTACCTAGTAAGTACTCTTGAACTAAGATCACCAAGTCTCAATAAATTAGTAACTGTTTAAATGATTCACAATTAATAGAACCACAAAGCTAAATCAGTTTAATTTAAACTTTTTTGTTATATATATACTAAAATATAATGTCATAGTATAGCGTAATAAAAACATAGAATAATGCAGTATATTGTGGTAATATATATAAATGTTTACAATTATACATGCTATGTTGGATGTAATTTTCAAAAATAGAATAGACATTATCTTTTTGAAGGGAGGATATATGTGATTAATTGTAAGAGTTTATTATGCAAGCAACTATTGAAAATTTTTCAAAATAATAAAAATTTGATATTTAATAATTGGATTAGTTTGGTTGAGTATAACGTAAAAATACAAGATACGTTTGAGTTGGATTCCTTAATTGAATTATTTAAAAACATATTAGATAACTATATTAATTATTTTAAAGATGGAAATATAGAATTATATTTGAATTACAATATTAAAATCACCAAGAAAATGGCTTGTAACGATATTTCATACCGACATTTCATGAAAGCTATTCCGTATTTCCAAGAAAGCTATATTGATATACTAGTAAAAAGCTTGGTAGTGAATGATATTGGTAAATGTATTATATTGTTAGATTCGAATAAACACTTTAACCCAAAAATAATAAATGTGTTTGAAAGAATTCAAGGCAAGTTTAAATTAATAAATTTAAGAATTAATAAAAAATTTAATACAATAAACTTAATGAATTAATCTTAATATAATAGTTTTCACCGTTAGCAAACTCATTTATAACCTCATATACCATGTCTTGTAAGTCTTTTAATTTGTCTCTATGCCAATAAAAATATTACCGGTGAAGATGACATAGATCCGGCTAATTTAAAAATTGAGCTTATATGCTGCAACTTAATCGTAGTATGTGGTTTTATTACAAAGAGACTTTTAGTAAATTCAACAGTAAGAACTTTGTTAGATACAAGAAAATATAAGGATATGAATGGTTTAGAAAATTTGATTTCGATATAATTCAAGAATATTATTACAGCAAACTGCTTTGCGTACAAGATTTTGAAAATATAATATAAAAAAATGAAAGAAGGAATATTAAATGAAATTTTTTATGGATTTAGGCGTAAAGAAAAAACTTATTGTATTATTTTCAGTCGTATGTATTTTTATCATTTTAATAGGAGCGCAGGGTATATCAAGTTCATCAAAGATAAGCAAGGGTGCTAAGGATATATATAGTAATAACTTAGTATCAGTTAGGGATTTGGAAGGAATTAAAGGTAATTTAAACGACATTGGAGTTAATATGCTTAGAATGATTCTTGAAAGAGATAAATCAGAACTAGATGATCAAATTAAGAATATAAATGATTTAACCAATAAAGATATAATATGGCAAAAAGAATATAGTAGTTTACCTTCTACACCAGAAGAGCAAAAAACTTATGATGGGTTTAAGAACGACTTAGTAAAATATAGAGAAACAAGAACTAAAGTCATTGAACTTGTTAAGGTCAATAACTATGAGGGCGCAGTTAAACTTTATAATTTAGATATGGAGACAATTAAAACCTCTATGTATGAGAAACTAATAAAATGTATTGAAATAAATGAGAAATCAGCTCAGCAAGCTAATTCAGATAACATAGCTCAATTTGACAAGGCTAGGAATACAATTATAATATATACAACTATATCATTCTTGTTTATATTGTTTATAGCATACATATTAAGTAAAAACATAATGTATCCATTAAATAAGATAAAAGAATTAGCAGGTAGATTATCTCGTTATGATTTTTCCGAGAAAATTACTATTAAAAGAAAAGATGAATTTGGACAAACAGGGAATGCCTTAAATACTGCACAGGAAAATATAAGTATCTTAGTAAAAACTATTATGGAAAATGCACAGGATATGAGTGCATCATCTGAAGAACTTTCTGCAACAGTTCAAGAATTATCTTCAAAAGCAGAAATTATTGATGAAGCAGTAAATACTATTGCTGCTGGCATCCAAGAGTCAAGCGCTGCATCAGAAGAAATAAGCGCATCAGTTGAAGAAGTGGATTCAAGCATCAATGTGCTTTCATCTAATGCTATGGAAGGTAGCGATGCTTCAAATCAGTCAAAAGAAAAAGCGGCTAAAGCCCAAAATGACAGTAAAAACGCTATAGAGGGAACTCTAATAATATCTGCTGAAAAACAAAAGAAGATGGAAAAAGCTATTGAGGATGCCAAGGTTATAGATACTATTAAAGTGATGGCAGACACAATATCATCACTAGCAGGGCAAACTAATCTACTTGCGTTAAATGCCGCGATAGAGGCAGCAAGAGCAGGTGAGCAAGGGAGAGGCTTTGCAGTAGTAGCAGATGAGGTAAGAAACCTTGCAGAACAATCGGCTGAAGCAGTAATAAATATTCAAGATACTATTGTTAAAGTACAACAGGCATTTAAAAGCAGTGTCGATACGAGCATTGATATGTTAAAATTTTTAAATACAGAGGTGCATGAACAATTTAATTCTTATGGTGAAATAGGTAATACATATTATAATGCTGCAGATGAAACAAACAAAATGACTGAGGAATTTGCTTCAATGTCTGAAGAAATCACAGCTACAATTGGACAAGTAAGTCAAGCTGTTCAAAACATGGCTCAGGCATCACAAAAATCAAGTGAGCAATCAAATACAATTAAAGAGAACATTGATCAAACTACAAAAGCCATAGAACAAGTGGCAGTTACGGCACAAAGCCAATCAGAAATTGCTCAGAAACTTAATGCGATAATTCAAAAGTTTAAAATATAAAAACCAAAAGGCACCCTTTTAAAAGAGTGCCTTTTGGTTTTTATTATTGTCAAAAATCGTATTCTTCTTTAGATTTTATGCAAATCTCCGTAACTATGGCAGCCAGAATATAATTCCAGTAGATCTCATTGATGGCTTTGCCATTTTCTAATTTCTATTAATATATCTAAGTATTTTTTTACACTTTCTATTTTTTTATTGCATATTATCATTTAAATATTTTGAAAGTCCCAAATCTTCTATATTATCATCTGTTATTTTACTGGTTGATTTTTGGCGGACCATATTTGTTTGGTGGGTTTATTTTTTCTACTATTATAATATCTTATTCCTGTTATTACAGCACCTATTGCAGATATTATACCTGCAAACAAATATACATACCTCATTCCATACATAAATACATCATCTCTACCATTCACATAATCTATAACTCTATATCCTATTTTATGGCTCATTCTATTATATAACAATAAGGTTGCCAGTGTAGTACCTGAAACCAAACCTACATTCCTTACTAATGCATTTATACTTCCTGCTATACCAAGCTTATCTTTTGATACTGTTGACATAATCAATGAAGTATTAGGTGACTGGAACATTCCATTTCCAATAGTCATTATTACTATATAAGCCATAAGAAAGACCAATGATGATTTCACATTTAATGTAGCTATTAGTAACAAACCTAAACTGGAAAATATAAGTCCAAATAACGTAAGAATTAAGGAACCAATCTTATCTGATAAATATCCACTAAATGGCGCTACGACTGCCAAAACAATTGGTGAAACCATCATAAGTAGCCCTGTTACTGCTGGTGAAAGATTTTTCGCATCTTGAAAATAAAAGGGTAATATAATATTTGATGCACTTATTGCTACAAATGTTATAAAAGCACATATTATACTTATTGAAAACAAACTATTTTTAAATATATTTAAATCAAGTAATGGAAGCTCTAGTTTTTTCTCCACAAATATAAATAAAATAAATGTAATTATTGAAACAATAAACGCTACAATAATTATGGGATTATTATATCCTATTATTTGTCCCTGTCCAATAGCTGCAAATAACGCTATCATTGATATTGTAAACAATATTGCACCCTTTCCATCCATTTTTTCATTCTTTGCTTCACTTGATTTAGGAAATATTTTAATAGTCATTATAAATACTATAATACCTATTGGAACGTTTATTAAAAAAATATATTTCCAACTCATAGCTGAAACAATTATTCCCCCAAGTGGTGGACCTACCATTGCCCCTAATGCAACAAATGTTCCTATAACACCAAGTGCCCTTCCTCTCTCATTTTGAGGGAAAACATGAGTTATAATTCCTTGACTAGTAGCCATAGTTGCGGATGCTCCTATTCCTTGTATAACCCTTGCTATTACTAATATGATAAGTGAATCAGTAAAACCACATAATAATGAACCAATGGTAAACAAAACAAGTCCATATTTAAATACTTTGGTCTTACCTATAATATCCCCTAATCTACCAAATACTAAAATTGTTGCAACTATAGTTATTAGAAAGCTGGTAATCACCCATTCTATTTCTCCCATACTAACATGCATTTTTTGTGACATAACCGGCAAAGCCACATTCACAATACTTGCATCCAAAGTTGACATAAATATTACTAGTACTACATTAATTAAAATAATCCATCTGTTTTTTAATACTCTACTTTCTGTCTCACTCAAAACTCTTCATCCTTTCAATACACTCATTTTTACATTCTTTTCCGTTTTTTAAAACTCGTTCTAAAAATTCTATAGATTCCTCTATTTTCTCCTCACTTGTTCCTTGAACTAAAATCTCAATCCATTTCCGAATTATTTCAATGACCTCAGGTATTACCTCCTTACCTTTACTTGTAACATATAGTTTATAGGCTCTTGCATCTTCTGTATTTTGCTCTTTCCTTATATATCCAAGTTCTATAAGTTTTCTAACATTCCTTGTAGCCATAGCTTTATCTACATTAAGCTCATTGCTTATTTTATTTTGACATACACCTTCATTTCGATTTAGTGCAAGTAAAAATGGATATGTACCAATTGAGAGAGTAAATTTTTTAAGTTCTTTTTCCAAATACTGTTGAGTACACCTGTATATACCTCCATTTAACATAGTTAATTTTTTTGCTTTATTATCCATATACAAATTATTTCACCACTTCTCTATAAATATAATACCATGATATAGTTGATTAATCAACTATATCATGGTATTTATTAGCGGTCCACTACTGTAAATAACAAACAACCGGAGTATTGGCATCTATATTATCATATATCTTTTGAGCTAGTGCTGGTGGCGAATTTATACAACCGTGAGAACCTCTTGTGAGATATACGTTCCCTCCAAATTTAGGTTGCCAAATTGCATCATGTATACCAATTCCGCCATTAAATGGCATGAAAACACTGACAGGAGTGCTGTAACCCTCTCCCTTTAATGTTGCATTTTTTGCTTTATATTTTAGTTTATAAATACCTGTTGGTGTTACACGATCTTTGGTTGGTTTACCGCTAACAACGTCTCCATCTGCAATAAGTTTACCATTCTTATAAAACCACAAATGCTGCTCAGTAAGATTAATTTCAACATAAGTATTTCCTATATCATTAAGATCATGATTTAAACCTTTTTCAGTATAACGGGGTTCCTTTGCTATGGTTTTTCCGTTTTTTATAGCGACAATTAAATCACCGACTTCTCCTGCTCGCTTAACTTTCCAACCGAAATCTCCGCCACTGACCTTTAAGGTTGTCCCTACAGAGGTAGTAAACTCTCTTTCCTTGCCATAAGTTTCATAATGACTATCCAGTTCACTTACATAAGCTTTCATAGCATCTTGATCAAATATAATTGCATTACTATCGTCAACCTTAAGCCATTTATTTATTACAGACTTATCTATAACTGATTTACCTCCAGCATAGGTATAAGTAATGTTTGAGGATATATATTTATTAAGTAAAGTTTTAGTATTTAGAACTTCTTTTGAAGTTGAAGTATATTTTGGATTTATATAATCATTTTTCGTTTCCAAATCTACTTTTGTTTCTCCCCTTATAATCGCACTTTCTACATCTGCATATAATTGCTTGCTTTTTATTTTAGTTCCCATAACTTCTTTTACAATTATATAGCCATTACCCGAATATTTAAAGTTAGCATTTTGGGGTTCAACAATTTTCTTGCTATCGAAAGCAGAGAGCTTATCAAAACGTGTTTTTAATAGTTTTTCATCATATGTCACTAAGCCGGATATTTCAAATTTTTTTTTGTCGAATATCTCATAGAACCAACCGAAAGAATTCTTATTGTCTTCTAACACTTGAACTTTACCATTTGAATTATATTTAAGTCCAATGTCAGTGGCCTTAATTTGCTCGTTCACACCTCCCCGTTCTTTAAGTTCAAGTGTATAGGTTGCATATTTCGATAATAATTTTTTATCTACCTGATCTACGGTTTTACCAGATGCATTAACACCATTAATTACTGAACCAAAGTAAAAATGATTGCTAAAATAAATTGATACACTTAAATATAAAGCGAAGAGAATAGAAAAAGAAATTATAATAGCTTTCACAGATTTTTTGCGTTTTATTGTTTGTATTTCCATAAGCCACCTCTTTAATATAAATTTAGTACTACATATATATGATATTACAATAATATAAAATGTAAAGCAAAATTTGAAAATACCAAACTGAGTGTGAAAAACATTGACTCTCTAATCTTTTCAAGATAAATTGAATAAATACAGGAGGTTAGAACCCTTTATTTCTTAGAATATTTTAATTACTATGCCAGTAACAGAATAATTGGTAGGGTAATTAAACATAAGATTGACGACAATGTTGTAGCTTTAGCGGCAAACGCAGCATCACCACCGTACATGTTGGCCATCGCTGTTGAGTTTGCTGACATTGGCATTGCATTTAGAATAATCAAAACTATTAACATAAGTGAATTTCGTTCAATCGGTAAAATTTTAAAGAAACAGACAATCACAATTGGAAAAAGGATTAAACGCACCAGGCATAGCTGGTACTGCTTAATGTTATTAAAGACTTCTTTTAGGGGAAATTCACCTAATTTCAACCCAATAATCAGCATTGCTAATGGAGTAGTTAAATTTCCCACTGTATTGATAGTATTTTTGACAAAACCACCTACTTCGATTCTGGCAAAGTAGAATATAAGTCCCAACAAAATGGAAATCATGATGTTGTTGAGAAACACTCCCTTCCAGTCAAAGGGTTCTTTTTCTTTTTTGCCTCTGACCATCATAGCGCCAAATGTATAGTACGTGATGTTAAACGCGATATTTGCAAAAGAAGCGATAAACATACCATGACTTCCATACATGGTATTGATTACAGGGTAACCCATGAAGCAAATATTTGAGAAAGTAACTCCCAATAGCCAAATGCCTCTCTGACCTGGTTCAACATGAAATGCTTTCATGCTGATAAATCCTACAATAGAACCAATTAAGAGAGAAACAAGCATGATTGCAAATGTACCAATACCTTGTTGCATTAAGGATTGATTAAATGGTTGAGCAATACTAGCAAATATCAAACATGGCAAAGTAATTTTCATTAAAATAAAGCTCAAATCATTTTGTAAATTCTCATGTATTTTATTTTTTGACCGCAAAATATATCCAATCAAAATAATAATTAAAAACATGAGTAAAATTCCGATTAACGCTTGCATTTGTTGCATAATTCAGTATCCCCTTTCTATCTTATTTATAATATCTTGTTCCCGTTCTATTACGACTTTCCATACTTAAAACCCCTTTTTATAAAGTGCTAATGGATAGCTATTACTTGGACTTTTTCTACCAATCTGACGTAACTCTTAAGTAAACAAGGGCGTTACCGCCCTTGCTCCTCGACGGAACCGTACGTGCCCTATGTCGGCTAAGTCAGAGGGATTACTCCCTCTTTCTCGCCTAGGAACTGTACGTGTCGCTTTCAC
>Ga0209540_10001133_pt1 | contig 21217 bp, 14 predicted proteins | sample BarGraIncu01121A_FD_184501 | JGI IMG/M metagenome (GOLD analysis project Ga0209540, IMG submission 184501) | Arctic peat soil microbial communities from Barrow, Alaska - Barrow Graham LP Incubations 011-21A (SPAdes) (version 2) | ecosystem: Environmental > Terrestrial > Soil > Wetlands > Peat... | reverse complement strand
TATCAACAACCTATTCGTAAGTGCAGTTCGTAGTTATCTAATATTTCAGTTTGGACTAAAATATTTGACGATTTGCACTTGCAATACAAAAAAATATATTTATTTTTACGCCAATTAATTTTAGCTGTTAACTCTAAAAAAACAAAATCTATGTCAGTGAATAAAGTAATTTTAGTCGGCCATGCCGGGAAAGATCCCGAAGTTCGCTATTTAGACAAAAATGTGGCTGTTGCCAATTTTACATTAGCAACCACAGAAAGAGCTTTTACTATGCAAAATGGTACACAAGTTCCCGAACGTACTGAATGGCACAATATTGTTGCATGGCGGGGTCTTGCCGAATTAAGCGAGAAGTATATTCGAAAAGGAAGTCAGTTGTACATCGAAGGAAAAATTCAAACCCGCTCATGGGAAAAGGATGGAATCAAACGTTATACAACTGAAATCTATGCCGACACCATTCAGCTTCTTGGGAAAAAAGCTGAAAGCAACGATGCAATTAATACGGTTGCAACACCAACCGAAACTAATCTGGCTCCTCCTCATGCCGAAGATGACCTTCCTTTTTAATATTTAGATCAATACAAAAAGCCACTTCAATTTCAGAAGTGGCTTTTTGTCGTTAAATGACAGTTTCATTTTGCTTGGCTTTCTGATAAACCCACTTCCTCACTGGTTTCAGCATTAGTGAAAGGAGCCAGAAACGTAATCAGAAATGATGGAATTGTCGCTACTAAGACCCAAATGAAAAATAGTTTATACCCTAAGAAGTCACTGATATAACCACTCAACATAGATGGAATCATAAAACCGAGCGCCATAATACCATCAGCAAAAGCATAATGAGCCATTTTATATTTTCCAGGAGAGATCTGTTGCATAATATAAAGAGTGAGCCCTACAAAACCAAAACCATAACCAAAATATTCGAGAACAACAGCTGCTCCAATGGCAAAAAGACTTTCGGGTTGAATGATTGCCAAGACACAATAAACAGCGAAGGGAATATTAAAACAAAAACAGAGTACCTTTAATGTCTTTTTTAAACCTCTTTTAGAAGTGTAATATCCGGCTAAGATAGATCCAAACACAAAAGCTATGGCTCCGAATAATCCATAAACAAGTCCGATTTGCGAAGTGCTAAGTCCAAGTCCTCCCTGATCCCTAGCCGCTTTGAAAAATAACGGAGCTATTTTTATTGCAAATCCCTCTGCAAAGCGGTAAAAAATCACAAAAAGAATACTCATTAAAATATTTTTCTTCTGAAAAAATGTAATTGCCACATCCCTTAATGTACTCAAACCTGCCTTAAATGATTTTACATCATTTGAAGAACCACCGGTTGGCAGCATTTTTAAGTGATAAAAGGACAAAAGAACCATTATAACTCCATATATTCCCATAACAATTGTCCACGCATTCACTACACCAAACTTTTGCTCGAGTTCTCCTGCTAAATAAACCAAAGCACCTCCTGATAAAATTTTAGCAATATTATAAAAAGCTCCCTGCCAACCTACATATTTTGCCTGATCTATTGGTGAAAGTTCATTGAGATAAATTCCTACCGTCGCAATATCATGGGTTGCGCCACTAAAACCAATAATTGCCATAAAAGCAATTGAATAAGCAAAGAAATCTGGCAAATGCAACGAAAAAGCAACCAATGCAAAAGTAATTCCAGTTATCATTTGAGTAGCTACTACAAAATGTTTCTTAGTCTTAAACATTTCCAAAAGAGGACTCCACAAAGGTTTAAGCGTCCACGGGAGCATGATTAATGATGTCCAGAATGCTATTTTGGCATCAGAGATTCCTAAATTTTTAAACATTAAAGAAGAGGCTGAGGCCAATGCAACAAAAGGTAACCCCATCGCAAAATAAACCGAAGGTACCCATGTAGCAGGGTGTTGTTTTTCTTTTTCGTCCATTTCTATTAAAAATATGTAAGTTGGTAAGTATATCAGAAATATTATTTAAATATTTAGCAAAAAGAGTATCAACGGCAATTTTCTTTGAACTCCAATCTAGAAGAATTACTTTTCCCCCGAAATTTACACCGTTCTAATTTTTATATCAATCCTAACATTTTGGCACGCGCAAGCATGCATGCTCCGACTACGCCTGCTTTATCACCAAGTTTACTCAATTTTATCGAAGTATCTTTACTTACTAAGTTTAATGAGTACTTTTTTACAGCACTTCTGATAGGTAAAAGTAAAAAATCTCCAGTCAGAGCCACCACCCCACCTATAATGACAAGTTCCGGATTAAATAAATTTATGAGCCCGGCTATATGCTTGCCCAATGTATTGCCAACTTCCTCAACCAGCTCAATAGCAAGCATATCCTCTTTTAAAGCAGCTTCAATTATATCTTCCTGAATAATAGTTTCTCCCTTTTTTATTCGCTCTTCGAGAATAGATGTATTCCCCTCTGCAATTTTCTCTAAAAATCGACGATGAATAAACGAACCTGAAGCCTGAGTTTCAAGACACCCTTTTTTACCACAATGGCAAATAATTTCATTATCAAATGCATTTAGATGTCCAAACTCACCGGCAAATCCAGATTTACCATAATATAATTTACCGTCTATAAATATGCCCAAACCAAGGCCCCAACTAACATTGACAAAAATGATATTTTTTTCGCCATTCACCACTCCATTTATATATTCGCCATAAGCCATTGAACGTGAATCATTATCTATCGTTACATGCATACCAAGTCTCTCCTGAAATATCTCGGTCAATGGTTTTTCATTAAAGAAGTAAAGGCTATAACTGTGTCCGGTTTCCGTGTTAACCCTTCCTGACATATTTATTCCGGCACTTAATATTTTAGGCTTGGGTACAGAAACATTATCAACAAAATCGCTAATGATAATGCACAGTTTATCAAAACTATCCTGTGTATTTTCATAATAGAATGGGATACTTAATTTCGATTCAACCATATCTCCTTTGAAGTTAATCAAAGCTATATTTATTCTGAAACGCTTTATATCAACGCCCAAGAAATAGCCAGAGTCTGGGTTAACTCCATAAACATTAGGACGACGCCCACCATTAGTTTCCTGTTTTCCAAAATCAACAACATATCCTTCATCTATCAGTTCACCAACTAGCTTCGTTACTGTAGGTACACTTAGATCCATTTCTTTCCCTAAATCAGCCAAAGTATTCTCACCATTATTAATATAGTAGCGTATAATATTAATTTTGAATATGGCACTCTTCGATCCAAGTTCAATTTCTTCAATAAATGTATGTTTCATAGATAATATATTTTTTAATGAACGTGCAAATATAATTCATTTTTAATAATTACAAACAAATATGTTCCAGATTGAAATTTAATTTGCAAGCTTGAAATAAATATAAATCACAAAATCAATCGGTTACAAATATACGAAAAATATTTTGTAAAAACACGATAGTTAGTAAAATATTTTAATTACTTTTGCTTCGTTGATAAAATAATATTATGATTTAAGAATTAATCAATCAAAACAACATTTTTAAACAAACTCCTAATTCAAACATTCTATTTGATCTTACGTCAGACTCTTGTTATTAAAAAAACACAATGAGAATGAATCAGGAATCAACAAATTCAATTTCATGCTTTACGGAACTAGAAAAGACATGTTGCACCAGACAAAAAAAATCAGCGAATATTATTCTGTATTTACATTAATTCGACATTTAACCATATAACAAATACAAAAAGAAATGAAAATCAAAGCCACATTTTTAGATGAAATAAGTCATGATATACCTCACCAAAACTGGGGCCCAAAAGAATGGGATGCTGATTTCGCATACATGAAAGACATCGGCATAGAAATGGTCGTTCTAATTCGATCTGGCTACAAGCGTTGGCAAACATTTCCATCGAAGGTGCTTAGCAAAAAAGAGAAGTGTTATACACCACCCATTGATTTGGTAGAGCTCTTCCTAAGCCTTAGCGATAAGTACGGAATGCAATTTTACTTTGGGCTATATGACTCAGGTAGATATTGGGTTGATTCTGAATTTTGGGTAAATGGGAGTTATGAACGTGAAGTAGACGTAAATAAAGAACTTATAGATGAAGTCTGGAACACATACAGACATCACAAGTCATTTGCAGGATGGTATCTGTCGCAAGAATGTAGCCGCAACAATGGTAAAATAATAGAAATGTTTGCTCAGTTAGGGCGATATTGCAAGAATGCCTCTTCCGGGTTGCCTGTACTTATTTCACCCTATATTGATGGAAAAAAGAATATCAGTCAATATACCAATGAAACGTCGCGGACCGAAGCAGTCACTTTTCAAAGTCATGAAAAAGAATGGGACGAAATATTTGCAGGAATACAAGGAGCTGTAGATATTGTGGCATTTCAAGATGGTCACGTAGAATACGATGAACTGGTAGATTTTCTAAAAATAAACAAGCGCTTGTGCGACAAGTACGGTCTAGCTTGTTGGACCAATTCAGAAACCTTCGACCGGGACATGCCTATCAAATTTTTACCAATTAAGTGGGAAAAATTAAAATTGAAATTAGAACTAGCAGCTGAAGCCGGTATCGAGAATGCAATTACTTTCGAGTTCTCACATTTTATGAGTCCCCAATCGGCCTATTTGCAAGCCGGACATTTGTATAATAGGTATCGAGAATATATTGAACAATAAAACATGAGATAAATATGGATTTTAAGAGATTAGCAGAACAATACAAAGATGAATTACTGAATAATGTAATGCCATTTTGGCTCGAAAACTCACAAGATGGAGAGTTCGGTGGATATTTTAGTTGTTTAGATGACACCGGAAAAGTCTTTGACACAGATAAATTCATTTGGCTACAAGGTCGAGAGGTTTGGATGTTTGCCATGCTATACAACAAGGTTGAAAAACGTCAGGAATGGTTAGATTGTGCAATACAAGGTGGAGAGTTTCTGAAAAAATGTGGGCATGACGGCGATTATAACTGGTATTTTTCGGTTACACAAAAAGGGGAGCCTCTGGTGGAGCCATACAATATTTTCTCCTACGCATTTGCCTCTATGGCTTTCGGACAATTAGGATTAGCAACAGGGAACAAAGAGTATGAACAAATTGCAAAAATTACATTTGAGAAAATACTTTCAAAAGTAGATAATCCTAAAGGAAAATGGAATAAAGCACACATAGGTACTCGCAACTTAAAGAACTTTGCACTACCTATGATTCTTTGTAATCTGGCATTAGAAATTGAATATCTGTTAGATAAAGATTTTCTATTAGAAACTATTGAAACCTGTATACATGAAGTAATCGAAGTGTTTTATCGTCCGGAGCTTGGTCTGATCGTTGAAAATGTAACTATTGATGGTGAACTCTCAGATACATTTGACGGACGGTTACTCAATCCGGGGCACGCTATTGAGGCTATGTGGTTTATTATGGATTTAGGAGAACGATTACATCGCCCGGAATTGATTCAGAAAGCAACCGATATTGCATTGAAAATGGTAAAATACGGTTGGGATGAAAAATACGGAGGTATCTATTATTTCATGGACAGAAAAGGTTGTCCACCCCAGCAATTGGAATGGGATCAGAAACTTTGGTGGGTTCACGTAGAGACTTTAATAACAATGATAAAAGGTTACCAGTTGACAGGTTCGAAAGAATGTTTAGACTGGTTCGAAAAAATCCATGATTATGCATGGTCGCACTTTAAGGATAAAGAAAATCCGGAATGGTTTGGTTATCTGAATAGGCAAGGTGAAGTACTACTTAATTTAAAAGGCGGGAAATGGAAAGGTTGCTTCCATGTACCACGCGGGATGTACCAATGTTGGCAGGTACTCGAGAAAATAAAACAATAAAACAAAAAAGGTAAAAGGTTGTAAGCAGATTTAAGTGTTGATATTAACAAATTAGAAGAATAAAAATAAACTTCCTTTAAATAATTATTATTAATTCAAATTTATGAAAAACTTCAACTTATCAAAACTGCACCTACGAGGCAACAGATGTCTCGTTCTGCTATGGATGTTGTGTTGTGCATTTATTGTAAATGCACAAATAAACATTCAGGGAAAAGTGAAAGATACCAATGGCGAGCCACTTATAGGACTTAGCGTAATGGTTAAAGGTACAACAGTTGGAACAATTACCGATGCAGGCGGCCATTTCTCCATTAAAGCTCCAAATCAAAAGTCCGTATTGGCCTTTTCATTTGTAGGCTATGTTAAGCAATTTGTTCCGGTTGGAACAAATAAAGAACTTACAATTATCATGCAAGAAGACAATGCACTTCTTGACGAAGTGATGGTGGTAGGTTATGGTACTCAAAAGAAAAGCACATTGACCGGATCTGTTTCTCAGATCAAGGGAGATCAATTACTAACAACCCCATCAACCAATGTTTCGAGTTTGTTGGGAGGTCGTGTAGCCGGTATCCAGTCCGTGCAAACTTCAGGTCAGCCAGGTTCCGATCAGGCAGCATTGACCATTCGCGGGTCAATATATAGTGCAACTTATATTGTTGACGGTATGCCGCGGTCTATCAACGACATCGACCCGAATGATATTGAGACAATATCTGTTTTAAAAGATGGAGCTGCAGCTGCAGTTTATGGATTAAAGGGAGCCGGTGGAGTAATTATCGTTACCACAAAGAAAGGACATGTGGGTAAGTCGCAGATTACTTATAACGGTTCCGTAGGAATTTCGGTAAATGCAAACTTTCCAAAATTTCTGGATGGACCCAGCTATGCCTATTACTACAATAAGGCTCTGGAAATGGACGGAAGCAGTCCCGTTTTCACCAAATCTCAAATTGCAAAAATGACCAATGGCGATGACTCCGATGGTTGGGGAAACACCAACTGGTTGGACGCAATATTTGGGACAGGAAAAAATGAACAGCACAGTGTAACAGTACAAGGTGGCACCGAAAAGTTGAAGTATTTTACATCCTTAGGCTACCTTGATCAAGAAGGGAACATTAAAAATTACACCTACAAACGCTACAACTTGCGTTCAAATATTGATGCTGATATTTCGGACAACTGGAAATTTTCGCTTGGTATAGCCGGTCAGGTTGGTCGGAAACAACGACCCGGCTACGAAGCAGGTTCAGCAGGAACAGACACAGACGGTACAGATGGAGACTCATGGATGACCATTGTAAATCAAGCCATCTCCAGTCACCCTTACCTACCTGAAACATACAATGGGCTATATGTAGCAACGCCCAATGGAAGTAATCAGCCAAACAGTCCTTTAGCTGCAACAAACGAATCAGGCACATACAAAACTAACAGTATGGATTTACAATCAAACGTTAGTTTACAATACAATGCACCCTGGCTAAAAGGTTTGAGCTTTAAAGCTACAGGATCTTATGACTTTGAAACTTCAAGGAATAAGAATCTAAGCACTCCCTATTATGTATCGATGGCGAGAATTCCAGACTCTTCGACTTCCGATATTACGTACAACAAAGTAATTGACGCACGTGGAAATACCTATTATTCATTAGGTGAAGGTGACACTGAGTATACTCAATTAGTGGGACAGGGAAGCATAAACTATACAACCACAATTGCTCAGAAGCATCATATTGACGCTATGATTTTGACAGAAATTCGCGATTACAAGACCAATAGTTTAGCAGCTTATGGTAAAAGCACAAGTGCTGTATTTCCATCATTACCGGAACTAAGCTATGCTCAATCTGCTGATAGTCCTATTTCAGGTTCAAGCGATGAAACAAGAAGTCTAGGTTATGTTTTCCGTGCAAAATATGATTATAATGATAAATACCTCGCTGAATTTACCGGACGTTATGATGGCTCGTATAAATTTTCAGGAAATGTAGGTGGAAAACGTTGGGGATTTTTTCCTTCGCTTTCAGTCGGATGGAGAGCCTCCGGAGAAGATTTCATGAAAGATATTAAGAGTATCGATAATCTGAAAATTCGCGGATCAGTAGGTATGCTTGGAAATGATGGAACGATTCCGGCTTATTCTTATTTGAACACTTATAAATCCACAACAGATGCAACTACAGTAAATATCGGAGGAAATCTTGTAAATGCAATGTCGACAACCGGCTATGCAAACGCCAGTTTAACATGGGAACGAACATTATCTTACAATGGAGGTTTCGATCTCACCATGTGGAAAGGCTTACTGGGTGTGGAATTTGATGCTTTTTATAATTATACCTATGATATCCTCACCACCATGGGCACAAACTATCCACCCTCAATGGGAGGTTATTACCCAACATACAAGAACTACGACAGGACAGATAGTAGAGGTTTGGAAGTTACGCTGACCCACCGAAACCATATTGGAACAGGTAAAAACATCTTTAATTTTGGTAGCAGTTTCAATCTCACTTATGCTAAAACCCGTTGGCTGCGATATCCCGACAGCCCAAATACCCCTGATTACGCAAAACTAACAGGGAAAGATGTTGGAACTTTATATGGTTGGGTTGCCGAGGGACTTTACCAAACACAAAAAGAAATTGATAATTCAGCATGGCCATTTGGAGAAAAGCCACGCCTTGGTGATATTAAATACAAAGATTTAAATGGAGATGGAACTATTGATTATCAAGACAAAGCTTACGTTGGCAAATCGAACAAGCCAAAATTCGTTGCCGGTTTAAATCTTTTCGGAGACTGGCGTGGTTTCGATTTCAATGTACAATTCACAGGTGCTGCCGATTGCGAAGTATCACTTACAGGTACCTACTATAATGGATATGATGACAACACAATCTACACAAAAACATTCAATAACGGAGCAAATTCACCTGTCTATTTGGTTGAAAATGCATGGCGTCCGGACAATACAAGCGGAACATATCCACGATTAACCGTCAATGATCCACATAATAACAATGGATTAGCTTCTACATTTTGGTTTCGGGATGGAAAATATATTCGTCTGAAATCAGCCCAGATTGGTTATACACTACCAACTTCATTGATGAGGAAAGTAGGAATCACCAAAACGAGAATCTATGTTCAGGGATCTAACTTATTTACATTATCCGGATTACCTCAGGGTATTGATCCCGAATCTCCAAGTGTAAATAACGGATATTATCCTCAACAGAAAACATTTATGACAGGTATTACCCTCACGTTCTAAATTTGAAGATATGAAAAGTATAAATAAAAAAATAGTAAGTGTAGTAATGATATGTTGCTCACTTAGCTTTATAGGGTGTAGTAATTATCTTGACCTGACACCTACCAATAAAGTTTCAGATAAATTGATTTGGAGTCAATCGGATTTGGCCGAATTAGCTGTAAATGATTTTTACAATTCAATTAATTTGTATGGTAGCTTCGACATAAAACAATCGGTAGATGGTATGACCGAAGGGTTTACAGAAACTCTGAAATATGGCTCTAAAACCAATGCTACCCATATGGACAGATGTAATCTGTTTGTATTTGCCAGTGTTATGTCAGCCAGCTCGGCATCTTACGATTTGGGAGCCTGGAGCGACTTATATACCCGGATTCGTAGAGTAAACGAAGCACTCAGCAACATGAATAAATATAGTTCTTTTGATAGTGAAACTACGGCTCACTTTGCAGGTCAGCTTCGTTTTTTCCGAGCCTATTATTATTTTGAATTGTTGAAACGCTACAAAGATGTGATCTTGTACGATGAAAATCTTGATAAGATAAGTGCAAACACCCCAATCAGTACCGAAGCCAAAGGTTGGGACATGGTAGAAGCTGATTTGAAGTTTGCCGGTGCAAACCTCCCTGCCACTTGGGCAACAAGTGATTTTGGACGAATTACAAGTGGAGCATCCTATGCATTATTATCGCGGGCAATGCTTTATGCCGAAAGATGGGATGTTGCTCAGAGTGCCGCTTCCAAAGTTATGAAATCAGGCAATTATGCACTGGCAAGCTCCTATGCAAATGCATTCAAATCAGGCAGTACAGGCAATAAAGAAGCTATTCTCGAATATAATTATAGTGCTAGTGGAGTTTATCATAACTTTGACGATGAATTTTCACCCGGAGGTGACCCGGGCATCCAACAAGGAGGATTAGGAACTCCTACACAAGAAATGGTAGAGTCATACGAATTAGCAACCGGTGGCTTTCCCGACTGGTCAGAATGGCACACCAGCACAGGTACAACTACTACTCCTCCTTATGCTAAATTAGAACCTCGCTTTCAGGCTTCAATTTTATTCAATGGAGCTTCATGGAAAGGACGCACCATCGAACCATATGTAAGTGGCAAAGACGGTTGGTGCCAGTATAGCGATGATCCGGCTCCGGCAGGACGTACCACTACCGGCTATTATTTGAGAAAACTTGTTGATGAAACCCATGATCTGTCAGTGAGAACAGCAAGCACACAACCCTGGATTTCTATTCGTTACGCTGAAGTATTATTAAACTTTGCTGAAGCGTGTTACCATACCGGGAATACAGACAGTGCCAATATAGCTGTAAAAGCAATCAGAGACAGGGTTGGACTGCCTTATACAAGCAAAAGTGGAACAGATTTAATGGCTGCTATTCGTCAGGAACGTAAAGTAGAACTTTCTTACGAAGGACTTCTGCTCTGGGATATGCGCCGCTGGCAATTAGCAGCAACTCAATATACCGGATACCGGGTACATGGATTAAAGATCATTAAAAATCTTGATGGATCTTTCACGTACACTTATGTCGACTCCGATAAACAAAATCGCTATTTCCCCGCAAAGCTTTATCGTATTCCTCTTCCACAAGATGAATTGACAAACAATACGGCAATTCAACAGTATGAAGAATGGAGATAACACGTTAGTAATTAAAAGTAAATAGTTACGAGTTACAAGAATGTTTATCTGAATTTTGCTTTCAGAAAACAGATCATTAAATATTATTACTTAATAATAAAAGCAATATGAAAAAGCATCTATATATAATATTAACCGGGGTTGTGGGATTCTTCATGGGTTGTCAATCGCCCGATGATCTTATTTCATCAACCAACAGCGACGGGTTAAACAGTCTCACTACTTATTTTGCAACAGGCAATCATACTTCTGCAGCATTTAAAACAACTGTGACAGACATTACTTCCGATATTGTCATTAATATTCCATATTATTATCCGGAAGAAACCGATACTACAACGACAATCACTGCAATGAAAGTGACTGCTTCGATGGATGACAACTGTAGTCTTTCTCCAAAATTAGGAATTTTGGATCTGACTCAAAAGAATTATTTCAACTATACAAATGGAAAAGGTGAGACAAAAAAAATATGTATTACCGGGGCTATTAAAAAGTTGAGCGGCACTCAAATTACTTACTTTTCTGTACCGGCAAATGACGCAACAGGTTTTGCAGGTGTAACAGGGACTATTGATCAGGATAATAAAATCATTTCACTGATTACTGTCGATGATCTTTCGGCTGTGAATGTGGATTATAAATTGTCGCCACATGCTACTATTTCGCCAGACCCGAAAACCACTGTTATGAATCTGAACGCAAGTACACAATTCACTGTGACCGCTCAGGATGGGAGTACCAGCACCTATACTGTGAGCAAAGCAGCTCCCGAAAAGATTGCTTATGGTTACCGATCAGGCAGTCAGACATTATTATGGTCGTTCGACTTCACCACTAAAGGCTTTGCATGGGACGATACAAATAATCCATCATTAGCATCTATAGGAAATAACCTGATTGTAAATATGGGGAATGGCGCTACACCAATTTATTTCAATAGAATTACCGGAGCCAAAATAGGGCAAATAACCTTAGGTTCGGCTAGCGCGGCAGGTTGCGTAACAAACGATTTGAATGGAAATCTCTTAACGTGTAACTATGCCGCAGATGGTAACACATTCAAGATTTACAGAACAAAATCGGTAACCACAGCTCCGTCTGTATTTATTTCTTACAGCAATTCCACAGGGTCTATACTGGGACGAAAAATGTCGGTACAAGGTAGTATTGATGGGGATGCCATTATCAGTGCAGAGCTTGAAAATGCTAACGGTTCAAGTAGCTACGTTCGCTGGATTGTAAGTGGCGGAACTGTTGGTAACCCCGAAGTAATTACTATGACTGGTATTGGAGGTTGGAATACATATGCTACCATTGGCGATATTGTTTATCCTACAACCAATCCTTCGGATGGATATTTCACATCTTTCTATGATGCTGATGTATTACATTATATGAAAGGGACAAGCAGTCAAGCCGGATTAACAGGGCAAGCAAATGCAGGTAATTATAATAACAATTGTTTGGATGTAAAAGCGTTCAACGGTGCTAAATACCTATCATTATGCTGTATTTCACAATTTCCTCAATGGAGTGTAAATACACAACTATACCTGTACGATGTAACAAGTATGGGACAATTCACTGGAACTGTTGATACGTCTCTGGCACTTACGTTCAGCCCTACTATTACTTCTTACAACAGTACTGACGGAGTTTCAGCTACAGGCGATGTTTTACTGGTACCTTCAGCTGATGGTTATTCATTAACGTTGTATTACATTGATAACAATTGTAAGACACTTGGGGCTTATCAGTTTGATTGTTTAAAAAAATAGAAAAAAAATCTGGTTTCGGTGCCCTTATTAGAATTAATAAGGGCTGCCGGAACTTTCTTTAATAGATTTTCATATATAACTCATTTTAGTATGTATAAAATAAAATGTAAAACCTCGAATCTACTCATTGCCATTGGATTTGTATTTATACAAACCCTCTCAGCATGCAGTCATAATGGGAATAACACCCCTGCATGGGAGTGGAATGACCCCATTAGCGACAGTGCGAGTATTGATTCTACAATTCTGGCTCAGGGCTGGAAGCTCCAAACAGGATTCGGCAATTTGCCCTCTTATATAAAAGTGTATAAATCATCTGCCACATTATTAAACAAAAGTGCTATCGCTTATATTGCAGTGGCCGATATGAATAAAAGCGCTACATTCAATGTGCTGGGTGAAGCATCCGGTTATAAAACTCCTACTGAATTTTATAATGCCGACAATGCTCCAATCATAATCAACGGCGGATATTTTTGGGACGGAAGTTCATTAAGCATGTTGTGTCGCGACAGCAAAGTGATTTGCCCGAACAATCAAATAGAATACCGGTCGAATGCCACCGTGCTTTATTACCCTACCCGGGGAGCATTTGGTTTGATGACGGATGGAACGTACAAGGTTAACTGGATTTATACAAATAATGACGTGACTTATTCATACCCTGCTCCGGCCGAAAACAAAAGCGGAACAACGCCTCTGGCTATGCCCTCAGCTTCGTTCCCTGCAGGTGCTACGTTGTGGAAAGCCAAAACAGCTATTGGTGCCGGTCCGGTGCTGATAAAAGACGGAAAGGCAATTAATTCATTTTCGGAAGAATTATTTGACGATGAGAGTGGCATACAACCCGAAATAAATGCTCCCCGAACGTCCATTGGCATTACAAAAAAAGGCTTCATGATGTTTTTTGTTTGCGAAGGTAGAAACATGACCCCCGGTGTAGCCGGTTTTACACTGGCCGAAGAAACAAAAATACTTCAAAGCATAGGCTGTGTGGAAGCGCTAAATCTCGATGGTGGCGGATCTTCGTGTATGCTGATAAATGGAAAAGAAACTATTAAGCCCAGCGATGGAACTCAACGAAAAGTAGTTACTGCCGTTTCTTTTAAATAATTGAATTGACAGATTATGAAAGCATCTAAATTATCTTTTTCTCTCATACTGGTTTTTGTCATCGCATTGCTATTATCATGCAAAAGCAGCTCGACGGAATTACCGGATGTAGTAGCCCCGGAACCTGGTGACGGAACAGCCAATGCCAATACAAACGCTGCGGTAGCAGACATTATAACGAAAAATAATATCACCGTATGGATAGAAGGCAATGCCAATTTCGAACGGCTGAACTCTGCAGACAAGATGAATACTGTTTTGGCTAAAATAAAAGCGATGGGTGCTACCGGAATCATTGTCGAAATAAAAGGAATGACCGGCTTGGTACAATATAACAGCAGCATTGCCGGACATCTGAAAGAAAGTAATGGTATGACCCAACCCGAATCCTTGGATTATTTAGGTGAAATGGTAAAAGCTGCCAGAAAGAATAATCTCTACATTTATGCCTCCATGAGTATTATGACCGAGGGTTATGGTGGTCGTGGGCTTGCTTATACAAATGCAGATTTTATGAATATGCAGGCGCAGATTGTTCAGGTAAACAACAGCGACGGAACCGACGTAACAGTCAAAAAGATGGCAGACATGCCCAATGCTTCCGGTGCAGTATTTATGAATCCTATCTATTCAAAAGTATATGATTATGAAATATCGTTGCTAAAAGAAGTAGTACAAAACTATGACATCGACGGTATTATTCTGGATTATTGTCGGTACTACGATATATCTTCCGATTTTTCCAGCTATTCATTGGAACAGTTTAAAACCTGGGCAAACCTTTCAACTACTCCTACTCCTTCAGATATTGTGAAGTCGTGGGAAAGAAATACCGCAGCCGACAACGTAGGTACAGGAGTAAAAGAAATAGGAACGTATGGACGCCAGTGGCTCGAATGGAGAGCATCGAATATCAAAAGCATTGTACATAAGATGCGCGCAGACCTGAAAGCGGTAAAACCCAACATCGTATTCGGCACCTATAGCGGAGCATGGTACGATTCCTATTATACTGTGGGAGTGAATTGGGCCAGTAGCAATTACGATGTATCCAAAGATTATGAATGGGCAACCTCCACGTATAAAAACACCGGATATGCCGAAGAGTTGGATCAGTTTTATACCGGGAATTACACCAGCACCATAACCGGAGCAGGCTGGTGGACAGTAAACGGAGAATTATCGGGGACAGACATTGTACTGAAAAGCGCAACAGGCCTCTTAGCTTCGCGATATTACGGAGGTGTGGATATGGGAAATACCAAATGGAGTGACAAAAGCAATATGACCACCGCCATTTCAACTATTTTAAATCATACGGGTGGTATCATGTTGTTCGACTTAGTGCATATTGATGATCCACAATACAATCAGTTTGGAGTGCAACTATATGATGATATAAAAACAACGATTAGTGCTTATAAAAAATAGATTATTGGGGATGCAAACAGATAACAGAGGTTATCGGTCATTTATTTTCCAACTGTGGTTAGCATTATTCTAATTCTAACTAGAATTGTATCAATGCAAGCTAGTTTTATTCCAATTCCAACCAGAATTGTATCAATGCAAGCCAGTTTTATTCCAATTCTAACCAGAATTATATCAATGCAAGTTAGTTTTATTCCAATTCTAACTAGAATTGTACCAATGCAAGCTAGTTTTGTTCTAATTCTGGCTAGAATTGGACCAATTCAAGCTAGTTTTATTCCAATTCTAACCAGAATTGTATCAATGCAAGCTAGTTTTGTTCTAATTCTAGGATACGAACAGATAGCAGAGGTTATCAATGGGTCTATTCAATATGGTTTTAGTCTGATTTTAAAAGAGTTTATTCAATTTTCCATTGGCTCAGCTCATTTTCCAATCAGATTAGTACCTTTTCCTGTAGGTTTAATCGCTTTTCCTGTCGGATAAATAATTTTTCCTATAGGTTTAACACCTTTTCCTATAGGTTTAGTTCTTTTTCTTATTGGTTTAATATCTTTTCCTGTAGGTTTAATACTTTTTCCTATCAGATTAGTTACTTTTCTTATAGGTTTAATCACTTTTCCTGTCGGATAAATAATTTTTCCTATAGGTTTAATACCTTTTCCTATAGGTTTAGTTCTTTTTCTTATTGGTTTAGTTTATTTTCTGGTTCATGCAGTTCTACTAAAGCCCGTTTCAGTTTAAAGAAAAACAGTTTAAGTTATAAATGAAACTCAGAACTATTTATTCTAAGCACATATCCAACTTTAAGTTGGCTTTAAAAATTACAAGATTCATGAAAGCATTTAAAATATTATCCATATTGATCTTCCTGCTGGTTGCAACAAGCCATTCGGTGGTGCAGGCTCAACAGATTGTCACCCTATCGAAAGAGAAAGTAGAAGATAAAGTGCGGGGAGCCTGGGCAGGTAAAATGATCGGGGTGATGTACGGACGGGCGATGGAGTTCAAAGCCACCGGAGTGATGTACACCGGAGATATATCATGGACTCCACAACAGGTTGAAAAATCATTGCTGGAAGATGACATTTATGGTCAGCTAAGCTTTATGATGACTATGGAAAGACTCGGACTTGATGCTCCTGTTGATTCTTTAGTCAGGAACTTTGCAAATGCCGGTTTTCCTCTGTGTCACGCCAACCTGCAAAGCCGAAAGAATTACTTTGATCATATTCCGGTAGAAGAAGCCGGAAAGCCTGAAAACAATATGCATGCCGATGATATTGACTTTCAGATAGAGTCGGACTTTATTGGGTTTATCAATCCCTGCATGCCGCAGTCTTCCAATAAGCTATGTCGCAGAGTTGGTTCCATTATGGCATACGGCGACGGCATGTATGGTGGCATGTATCTTTCGTCTATTCACGCTCTGGCATATAATAATGAGAATATTGAAAGTATAATAACGAATGCACTGAAGTCTATTCCGCAGCAAAGCACCTATGCCTTGTGTATAAAAGATGTACTTGCCGCTTATCATCAGGATCCCACCGACTGGAAAAAAGCCTGGGAGAAAATTCAGCACAGATGGGGCGATATAGATATTTGTGCACCTTATCATACTTTCGACATTGATGCAAAACTGAATGGCGCCTTTGTTACCATCGGCCTGCTTTATGGAGGTGGCGATTTCAGGAAGACAATGGAAATAACCATCCGGTCCGGACAGGATACCGATTGTAACACGTCCAACGCCGCAGCGGTGTTGGGTTTGATTCACGGATACAAAGCCATTCCCGATGAGTTGAAATCCTATATTCCTCAAATTGCAGATAAAAACTTTTTGTACACCAGCTATTCGTACAATAAAGCGGTACAACAGACTTTGGTTTTTATAGCCGAAAACGTAAAGAATAACGGTGGCTCGGTTGGTAGCGATTCTTATTTTATAAAGTCGCAAAAACCCATAGCACCCAAGCTTGAACAAGGATTCAGAAACATCCGAATGAACTATCAGGTACAGGTAAAAGACAAAGCCAACTGGAAATTTGATAGCAACTGGAAAGACTTTGTATACGGCGATGGCGATAATGATTTATATGCCTTAGCCACCAGACCGGGAGCTACAGTAGAAATTGATTTCACAGGAACAGGCGTATCATTACTTGGAAGCTGGAACGTGGATGCCGGCAAAGCAAAGGTGTATATAGACAATCGGTTTATAAAAGAAATCGAGACTTACTACCGCGAAGAAGCCGGGAAATACGATGTAAACAGAGCCTACCTCTTTCATCAGTTCGGATTGAAGAATGGCAAACACACCCTGAAAGTCATTGTTTCGGAAGATAAGAATGCACATTCATCGGGCAATAAACTCTATATCGAAAGAATAATCGCATATAAAACAAGTGACAAATGAAACATATTAATCAACTAAATGATACGAATATAATGTTGCATTTTAATTTTTTAAAGACAATGGTATTTCACATCCCTGCCATTTATCCCGATCATATCGGGAGGGGCTTGGGGCGGAAAATTCAGTTGAAACCTGCCCGTAAATCCCCTAAAGGGGACTTAGAGTTACAACTGTATTGTGAAAGCGCATCTTTAAAAAATGTGACACTATTTAATTCCCGTCAACAAAGAACTCTCACTTTCATCTTTTTATGCCTGCTGACCACCGGAAGTTTGTTGGCACAGCAACGGGAATTGAACGGACGGATGACATGCAACGGCAATGGTATTGCCAATGTAGTGGTGAGCGATGGCATCAGTTGTACCCGAACAGATGCGGCAGGTAATTATAAACTTTCTTCCAACAAGGCTGCTTTTATTTATATCTCCGCGCCGGCAGGTTATCTGACCCGGGTAGAGAATTCAATTCCCGTTTTTTATCAGAGCATTGATACAAATACCGGAACATATAATTTCGAACTTACAAAGAATACAAAGGACGACACAAAACATGTATTTCTGGCGCAAGCCGACGTACAGTTGACCGACAACGATTGTCTGGAAACATACAAAAAAATGCTGCCCGATTGCGTTGAACTGATCAAACAAGAATCAAAAAGCAAGGACGTTTTCAGTGTTGACTGCGGCGATATAGTGGGCGATACACCCGCCTTATACCCCGGTTACATCAAAGCGGCAAGTGCTTTGAACATTCCGGTGTACCGGGCTATCGGTAATCATGATATGGACTATTACGGACGGACATTTGAAACATCGTACAAAACATTTGAGAAGTATTTTGGCCCGACCTACTATTCCTTCAATAAAGGCAAGGCGCATTATATTATTTTGAACGACAACTTTTTTCTGGGCAGAGACTATTTCTACATGGGCTATATCGACGAGAAAACATTTCATTGGTTAGAGCAGGATCTTTCGTATGTTGCCAAAGGCTCACCGGTATTTGTGGTGATGCATATTCCTTCGCAACTACAGGAAAAGCAGGTTCCGTTTGAATATAACTACAGTGCCATTGCCGACCAGATGGTAAATGCCGGAGCTTTTCACGAAATATTGAAACCTTATCAGGCGCATATCATTTCCGGTCACATGCACTACAACCGGAACCTGGTTTACTCTTCCGGTTTGATGGAACATATCACCGGTGCAGTATGCGGAATCTGGTGGAGAGGCGATATTGGTTTAGACGGAACACCCCGTGGATATGGAGTCTACGAAGTAGATGGCACACAGGTAAAGTGGTATTATAAAAGTGCCGGATACGCTAAAGAATATCAGGTGCGCACCTATCCGGTGGGAGCTTCATCTCAATATCCGAACGACGTGATAGCCAATGTTTGGAATTGGGATAAAAACTGGAAAGTGGAATGGATAGAAGACGGCGTAAACAAAGGTGAGATGATTCACTACACGGGCAACGATCCCAAAGCCGAAGCATTGTGTGCCGACAGGGAAAAGGTGAAATACGATTGGATCACGATTAACCCTACCGATCATTTGTTCCGTGCCACTCCACAGAAAAAAGGGGCTAAAATAGAGATCAAAGTAACCGATCGGTTTGGTCAGGTGTATTTAAATAAAATCATTGATGTCCGGTAAAAAACAATAGATTCTTCACTTCGTTCAGAATGACAGATTATTATATCCTCTTTGTAGGGGATTGGGGTCGGTTGGCGGCGAAGCCGCCAACCGACCCCAATCCCTAAACATAAAACATTGATTGTCATTTCGAACGAAGTGAGAAATCTCTCACAAAGGTTCAGATATAAAGTTTACCGAACAACAATAAAATATAAGTTCAAAAGATGAATAACAAAAATAAAATACGGCTAATCATTGCATGCTTACTTTGTGCAGGCATTGCGCAAGCCAAAGTAACGCTTCCATCTATATGGGGTGATAACATGGTGCTGCAGCAACAATCAGAAGTTCATTTTCACGGAAAGGCAACTGCCGGAAAAGCTGTTACGCTGAATGCATCATGGAGTAAAAGCAATATTAAAACAAAGAGCGATGCATCCGGACATTGGAGTGCAGCAATTCGTACACCGGCTGCCGGTGGTCCGTTTAGCATCTCTATTTCCGACGGTGAAACGCTTGAATTGAAAAACATTCTCATAGGCGAAGTCTGGTTTTGCTCCGGACAGTCGAACATGGAAATGCCTGTCAAGGGATTTCGTGGTCAACCGGTCTTTGGTTCTCAACCCTATATTGCTTCGGCCGATCCCAATCGTCCGCTACGATTGTTTACCGTAAAAAACGACTGGAGTACTACGCCAAAAGAAGATGTAGAGGGGCATTGGAGCCTGAGTTCGCCCAAAGAAGTTTCCACCTTTAGTGCTACAGCCTATTTTTTCGGGAATATGTTACAGAAGATTCTGGGAGTGCCGGTAGGACTGGTACATTGCTCCTGGAGTGCTTCCAAGATTGAAGCCTGGATGGACAAAGAAACGCTGGCAGGCATTCCGGAAGTGGATCTTTCGGTATTGAAAAATAAAGAATTTGGTTATCCCAACGGAACTCCTACCCTACTCCATAATGCAATGGTGCAACCGCTCGAAGGCTTTCCCGTCAAAGGGGTATTGTGGTATCAGGGCGAAGCCAACAGCAACGAACCGGCATTGTACAAAAAGCTTTTCCCTGCACTGGTGGCACAATGGAGAAGGTTTTTCCGCTCACCCGATCTTCCTTTTTATTATGTACAAATAGCACCCTGGCAATCGGGCAACAAAGACGAGTTGGACTGGGCACGATTTCGTCAGGCACAACTGGAGTTGATGAAAGAAGTGCCGAACGTAGGCATGGTTACCACCACCGATGCCGGAAGCGAGATCTTTATTCACCCACCTTACAAAATAAAGGTTGGCGAACGGTTGGCTTATTGGGCACTGGCCAAAACTTATGGCATAGATGGAATTGCATACAGCGGACCTATCTATAATAGTTGTAAGCTGAACGATAAAACAGTAGAAGTTCAGTTCGACTATGGCGAAGATGGTATGACACCCGAGAATGAAGAGCTGAAAGGATTCGAAATTGCCGGAGCCGACGGGAAATTTTTTCCCGCACATGCCGAAATCATTGGTGGTTCCTCCATAGTAAAAGTCTGGAACGAAGCCATCGCAGCACCCAAAGAAGTTCGCTATTGTTTTCGCAATTATAAGGAAGGTAACTTATGCAGCAATGCAGGCATTCCGGCATCCCCTTTTCGGGCAATATTAAAATGAAATGACAAAAACAAGTATAAACAAAAAAATAGAATGACAAATATGAAAAAACTAGTATTTTTAATGGCGATATTATTCACCATATCACTCAGCTCTCATGCAGCAAAGAAAAAAAGAGTAACGCAAAATAAAGAATCAATCATGTGGATTGACGGTGAAGCTAATTTTGCCCGGTTCAGTAGTCCGGACACCATCGATTTTTACCTGACCAAATTAAAATCACTTGGTTTTACACAGGTCATTGTTGATGTTCGTCCTATCACCGGCGAAGTGCTTTACGAAAGTGCTTATGCCCCCCGCATGGAAGAATGGCAGGGCGCAAAACGAAGTAATTTTGATTACCTGGGTCGCTTTATCAAAAAA
>Ga0209540_10001132_pt1 | contig 21218 bp, 17 predicted proteins | sample BarGraIncu01121A_FD_184501 | JGI IMG/M metagenome (GOLD analysis project Ga0209540, IMG submission 184501) | Arctic peat soil microbial communities from Barrow, Alaska - Barrow Graham LP Incubations 011-21A (SPAdes) (version 2) | ecosystem: Environmental > Terrestrial > Soil > Wetlands > Peat... | reverse complement strand
CAAACAAATGATCGTTCCGTTTTGCGATGGGTGGGATTTTCAAATGGCCACCGGAGCCATCCGCCTTGCCATCCGCCATCAAGCGGAACTCATTCCTTGTTCCATCACCGATGAAGGTTCGTGGCGTTATCGGATCACACTGGGCCGACCGGTGCCCAGAGAACATCTGACCGCAAAAGCGGATTGGGCAGGCGCCGGAAAGCATTTGTTGGGTGAAATGCTTCCACTATTTCAAGCCCGCCCGGATCAATGTCGTGATGCCATGACCCGGCGTTTGATTCGAAAAACTGGCGACGCAAGGAAAAGTTGAGCGCAGATTGCGGGCCATTTCGGAAAGTGGTGGAGGCCCCCGCAATTCATCCAGGCGAAGGCAACGTCATACGTCTCCTCATCGCCGCCTGAAAGCATTGTCCGAACAGGTGGAAATCCACGAGCGGACAATTTCAAGGCAGCACATCCTGCGCAAACAACTCTTTGGGATCCGTCACGTTGAAAAAGCGTTCGAGCATTGCGTTGATAACCACGACGGGTTTCCGACGTTCAATCAGCGGGCCGTCAAGGTGGTATTGCCAGAAAAAATCAGCCTCGCCAAATTGATAGCTGAGGAAGGGAATCCAGCCGCGACCAAAAGAGTCGGTATGGATCATCGCCAGCCCGTTGCCCTGCGGATTTTTTGCGATGGCTTCATCCATCACATGCTCGCCGGTCGGAATGAATGTTTCCAGCGCGGGCAGGCCCGGTTTGGGGGTGAAGAAAACCGCATTGCTCTCGGCCATGCTGATGCGGATGCCGCGCATACCCACCAGATCGCCGCCCGCTTGAAGCCGGTTGGTGCGGTCAAATGAATCCAATGTCACGGGGACCAAGCTAGGCAATTGGTGCCGGGCCAGCGTTTGAACAATATTTTCACAGGCAACGAAGGTGCCGAATTGGTTCCAGTGCGTGTCAGTTTTTAGATAGACGGGCGCAGATTTTTTGGCGGCAATCAACGCCGGACGCAGGTCGAGCACCTCCACCGTGGAATGAGCCTTCATGTGGGCAAAGAACTGGTCCACTTTCGTCTGGCCGCCGAGATCTTTAAGCCAGGCCGGCAGGTATTCGGGATAAATGCTCTGCTTGTCCGGCGCGAGGACGAAGAGATATTTGATGCCGCGTTGCGCGAGCCAGTCGCGACGGCGTTCGAGCAGTTTCTGCCAGTCGTTCAATTCCAGTTCCGTGAATGGCAGCGCGCCGCGGAAATGCTCGACCATCCGTTTTTCGGATGCAAACATCCAGCCGCCGGTTCCCACCAGCACGTTCCGCGCGTTTTTTTCCTCGAACAGCGACCATTTGAGTTTGTTGTGCCACCTGACCAGCACCTTGCGGCAGCCGAAGTGGTCATTGAAATACGCCTCCCAGCCCGACTGAAATTTTTCCAGGCCGGCCACTCCGTCCGGTCGCTGCGGATACGCCGCCAGCAAACGGTTTTCGCTCGGCGGCGAGGTCGGGTCAATGTGAAGACCAAGATCCACCAACGGCAGGAACAGAAGCAGGAAGAACAGACCGATCAAGACGTGGTCCGGCCAGCGGCGCAAGGTTTGGTTTTTCATGGCGGTCTAAAAACGCAAATAGATGAACGGATTACAGATTCCGCTGCCGGGCCATGATAATAGAAATCAAACGCAACGCCAGCAGGAGGACGATTTCCGCGACGCTGCCCGGGTTGATTAAATTGGCACCGCCCCGACCCTGATTTTCGGGCGGCAGGAGGGCCGGCGGCTGGTGGCATTTGCTTTGGTAGGATGGGCAGCTTTCATTTTTTAGAAACTGGCATCGGAAACATTGTTCCAGAAATCATCCGGCCAGGAACAGGATAAACTGGCTGATTTCCCGGCGCATTTCTCCCCGCCAGGTGGCCGGAAAAGCTGGCCGGCGTCCGCGCGTCATAGCAGGCCATCGTGTGTCAGCAGTTCCTGTGGATTTTGCGTGTTGAAATAGCGTTCCAAAACTTCATTGACCACGATCCGGGGCCGGTTTTCCAGGATGACCCGCATGTTGAATTCACGATTCTCCGACATGAAAACAATCCGCTTGAAGCTGTGGCCGAGAAATGGCTGCCATGCCGCGCCAAAGGAATCATGGAACACCACCGCCGTCTCCAGGAGCGGCGCGGGATTTTCCGAGATGACGCTTGGCTTGTGCGAATCCCACGCGAAAACGCAATTGGTCGCCTCACGCACCTCCAGGGTGATGACGGACGGCTTCGGCTTGAATGTAAAATAATTTTTCTCCGGCGCATCCGAGCCGAGCATCCGCGCGAGGTCGCCGCCGGTGGCGGGCATGTTGGTCCAGGTGAAATCCTCCAATCGCAGCGGCGGCAGGTCGGGAAATTGTTTCGTCAAGGTTTTGATCACTTCCTGACAGGCCACGAAACCGCCGAACCGGTTCCAGTGCGTGTCGTTTTGCAGATAAGTCGGCGCGATTTTCTTCGCGGCCAGCAGCGGCGGGCGCAAGTCGAGGATTTCCACGGTGGAATGTTCCTGCATGTATTTCAAAAACTGGTCGAGCTTGGTCTCGCGGCTGGCAGGCGCGGCGTTCCGCAGCCACGCCGGCAGTTCCTCCGGATAGATGTCTTGCTTGTCCGGCGCGAGGACGAAAAGGTATTTGACGCCCCGCGCCGCCAGCCAGTCGCGCCGTTTTTCCAGCACCCGCTGCCAGGCCTGCAATTGTAGCGGCGTAAATTTCATTATGCCGAGATAATGCTCGACCATCTGTCCCTCGCCGAGGAACAGCCAGTGGTTCGGGCCGATGAGCACCTTATAGACGCTGTGGTCGTGATAGAGTCCAATTTTCCAGTTCTGAAACCAGCGGATCAATTGTTTGCGAAACCCGAAGTGGTCGCTGAAATAATCATCCAGGCCGCCGATATATTTCTGCGCCTCGCCGAGGCTGGCTTCATGCCATTTGGGAAACGGCGCGGGCAGACGGTTTTCTCCCGGTCGCCGGGAATGGTCGAGATTGAAAAAGCTGTCGAGGGTTGGCGCCCAAAGCAAAAACAGAAAAACGGCAATTAAAACCCAGTCCGCTCTGGCGCGGCGTGACGGCTGGTTGTCGGTCGCCCGATTCATGCGTCAAAACCGGAAATAGATAAACGGGTTGTAAGTCCCGCCCGCGAGCCACGCTGCCGAAATCAGCAGCAGTACCACGACCAGGACAATCTCAATGACCTGTCCCAGCCTGAAATAAATCCTGCGGCCGCGCGCCGGAATGAAGCCGCCCATCCTCGCCCCGGTATTTTTTATGGCCTCCCACAATGGCAGGCTGAAGGCCGTGCCGAGGCACAAGGCCCAGACGGCCTCGTTGCCAACATAGCGGGCGAGCGGCTGCGCGTGCGCGGGCTGACCCAGTCCGAAAAGCGCGCTGAAATAACTGGCCGCCTCCGGGAAGGTGTTCGCGCGAAACAGCACCCAGCCCATCATCACCGCCAGCAGCGCGTAACCATGCCGCAGCGGGCGCGGCAGTTTTTCCAGCACGGCGCCCCAGCCCGTCCGCTCCAGCACCAGGAAAATGCCGTGGTAAAATCCCCACACCACAAACGTCCAGCTCGCTCCATGCCACAGGCCGCACAGGAAAAAAACAGCGACGAGGTTCAACCGGTTGCGGGTTTCGGAAACGCGGTTGCCGCCGAGCGGAATATAAACGTAATCGCGGAACCAGGTGGAGAGCGAGATGTGCCAGCGCCGCCAGAAATCCCGGATGGACTGCGCCGTGTAGGGGAATTGGAAGTTTTCGATGAACGCGAAGCCGAACATTTTGCCGAGGCCGACCGCCATGTCCGAGTAGCCGGAGAAATCAAAATATATCTGAATCGTGTAGCAAACGATGCCGAACCACGCCGTGGCGGGTGAAAGCTCATTCGGCGACAGGGCAAAAATCTGGTCCGCCGGCAGCGCCACCGCGTTGGCGATGATCATTTTTTTTGCCAGGCCGCCGACAAACCGCCGGACTCCTTCCGCAAAAACCTCGCTGCGGAACTGCCGGCGCTCCAACTGCGGGGCGATGGCATTCCAGCGCAAAATCGGACCGGCAATGAGTTGCGGGAAAAAGAAAATGTAGAGCGCAACATCGCGCGGATCGCGGGCCGCCCGCCATTTGCGGCGATAGATGTCAATGATGTAGGACAGCGCGTGGAACGTGAAAAACGAGATGCCAATGGGCAGCGCGAGGTGCGGCACGGGCAAGCTGCCGAGGCCGACAAATTTCAGCGGCGCATTGAGCGAGGCCACGACCAGCCCGGCATATTTGAAGAGCGCGAGGAAGCCGACATTGACCATCACCGCGACGGCCACGGCTCTTTTTCGTTCGGAGATTTCCTCGCTCCGTTCCACCCATTGGCCAAACCAGAAGTTCAACAACGTGGAGGCGAGCAGCAAAAAAATGAAGGCGGGCTCGCCCCACGCGTAAAAAAAGAGGCTGACCAGCAGCAGCCAGCCATTGCGGGTGCGCAGCCCTGGCAATAAAAAATAAACCGTCAGGACGACGGGCAGAAACAGAAATAAAAACAAGGGTGAACTGAAAACCATGCTGATTTTAATGTCTTAAACGCACAGCATAAAAGTTCCGACACGCGGGCGCAATGTTGGAGTTTTGCGGTGAGTGAACACCGATTGGGGGACTGGCCAAGAGGCGGGCGGTTTATTGCCATGCGGGTTGTCCGCAGTTATTGGAACTCAACGGAGAATCCGCCGCTTTTCGAGCCATCGTCGGAAATTGCTGAAAGGATGCGTCAGCTTGTGCCATACCCACCGGGTGGCGTAGGCACGCCGGCCCAACGCTCCGGCCATTTCTGCGCGCAAAGGCGTGGCCTTTTCACCATGGTGTTTGCGCAAATAGTACATCTGAGTGAAAATCATCTTGGGTGTCGCCGCCTCTTTCATCCAGGGCCGGTTATAGTACTTCTCCACCAGAAAGACTTCCTCGTTGGCGGAAGCGCCGCTGCGCCAGTTGACTTTGGTAAGCTGCGCCGGATGCTGGCGGAAGGCGCAGAGCGGCTCCGCGATGTAGGCAAACCGCCCCTGTTCCAGCAGGTGAAACCACATTTCCTGGTCCAGCAACTGCACCAGTTGCTCGTCGAAACCCCGTGCCGACTGGCTTTTGCGGAACAGGACGAGTGACGGCTCCCCGATCAAATTTCCGTTGTGTTCGAGGCAATAAATGATGACGCGTTTTCCATCCCGGACGCCTGACCGGCGGAAATGGTTGCGCACCTTCAGCAGCCGGGAGTGCGCGTTAATCAGATGCGACGCCGACCCGACCAGCGAGATGGAGGCATCGCTTTCCATCGCCGCAACCATGCGCCGCAATGCAGACGGATCGAGCAGTTTGTCGTCCTGCAGGACAAATTTCAGAAACTCACCCTGGGCCGCCTTGAGGCAGGCGTTAAAATTGCCGCCGATTCCCAGATTGCGCGGATTTCGCCACCAGCGAATGCGGCTGTCGCGCCCAGCATAGCGCTGGATGACAGCGGCTGAACCGTCCGTGGATCCATCGTCGCTGATGAGCACCTCGTAGTCGCCGAGATCCTGCGCCAGGATGGACTCCAGGCATTCGGCTAAAAACGGTTCGCCGTTAAAGACCGGGACCAGAATGCTGACAAGAGGTGCGCTCATTCAGGTCCTGGGTTGGAGCAGAGCATGAAGCCGCTCTAGAACCCCATAATAATCGCCACCCGCGGATCTGATTCGAAACAGTCGCATCCACAGCTAATTACCCAACGGGGACAAAAATGCAAGCGGCGGCTTCGTTTGGGCGGGTGCATCGCGGTGCATCTCTGGCCGCCTTTCGCTCACATCACCTGCGGCACTGCTCGTCGGAGCGCCGCGCAAGGTTGGCCGCTTCCACAAATGCCCGGGTGGAAGGGAAAGGAAGAAAGCGCGCTGGTTGAGAGTTGAGAGGAGACCGGCCGGCGCGGCAATTAACGCCGGGGGCCGGCCATCTCGTTCAGCCGTTCAAGAATCACCGCCACACACTCGGCCACTTCGAACTTGTCCGTCCGCAGTTCAAGTTCCGGCTTGAGGGGCGGCTCGTAAGGCGCGGAGATACCGGTGAATTCCTTGATTTGTCCCGAACGCGCTTTGGCGTAGAGACCTTTCAGGTCGCGTTGTTCGCAAACCTGCAGCGGCGCGTTCACATAGACCTCGATGAATTTCCCCGCCGGCGCGATGGCGCGCGCCAATTCGCGGTCCGAACGGTAGGGCGAAATGAACGCCGTGATGCAAATAACACCCGCGTCGGCGACCAGTTTCGCCACTTCGCCCACCCGGCGGATGTTTTCCTTGCGGTCCGGCGGCGAGAACCCCAGATCGGAACACAGCCCATGGCGCATGTTGTCGCCGTCCAGCACGCAGGCGTGCTTGCCCAGGTTGAACAACGCGCGTTCCAGCTCGGTGGCAATGGTGGACTTGCCGGAAGCGCTCAACCCGGTGAGCCAGACGACGCACCCGGGATGGCCGTTGCGTTGCGCGCGCTGTTCAGCGGTCACCCGGCCTTCGTTCCAGAAGATGTTTTCGCTCTTGTGCGCCGAGTCGCCGGTCTGGCGCGGATAATTGTCCGCCACAATAATGCCGCCGCCGGCAACATCATAGCCGTCCACGATGACGAACCGGCCGGTGGGCACAATCTCGGTGATGGCATCGAAGGCGACCGGCTTTTTCGTTTTGATCGCCAGTTCGGCGACTTCATGCCGGGCGACAAACAGTTCACGGTGCTCGCGTGAAACCGCCGCCAGCGTGGAGGCGTCAATGACTTTCTCGATGGAAGCGATTTCACATTCCACCTCCTGAGCGGCGAGCTTGAGTTTGTATTTCCTGCCTTTTTTGAACGGCTGCCGGCCAAGCCAGAAGACGCGCGCCTTGAACCGGGTCAACTCGCAGGGCGGCGAGCTTTCCAACGCCGCGATGGCGCCGCGCTCGACGAAAACCTGTTTGGCGAGCGTGAGGCCGATGGACTCGCCGGCCGTGGCGCATTCGCACGCCGGCGCGTTCCAGCGTTCAATCGTTTTTACGATGCTGGTTTTGGCGCCGGGACAGAACAGCAGGCGATCCCCCACCTTGATCGTGCCCGATTCAACCCGGCCGGCGAGAATGCGGCGTTTGTCGAAGCGGTAAACGTCCTGAATTGAAAAGCGCAGCGGCTGGTCCGAGGGCGGCCGGGCAGTCTGAAAATCACCCAGGATTTCAAGCACGGTCGGTCCTTTCCACCAGGACATATTGGGACTGGCCGAGGCGACGTTGTCACCCTGCTTGGCCGCGATGGGAATGAAAACTTTCGCTTCAATGCCGGCGGATTCGAGAAACGCGCGGTATTCGGCTTCGATTTTCCGGAACTTCGACCGGCGGTAACCTTCGAGGTCCATTTTATTCACCAGCACGGCGATTTGGCGGATGCCCAGCAGGTTGAGCAGGTAGCCGTGGCGCCGCGAGTTTTCCTGCACGCCTTCGTGCGCGTCAATGAGCAGCAACGCCGCCTCGGCGCTGGCCGCGCCGGTGACCATGTTCTTCAAGAACTCCTCGTGGCCCGGGGCGTCAATAATGACGTATCGGCGTTGTTTCGTGCGAAACCAGATCTGGGCGGTGTCAATGGTGACGTTCTGGTCGCGTTCGGCCTGAAGCGCGTCCATGAGATTGGCCCATTCGAAGGGCGCGCCCCGGCGCCGGGCGATGGCCTGCAACTGCTCCAGTTTGCCTTCCGGCAGCGAGCCGGTGTCGTGGAGGAGCCGGCCGATCAGGGTGGATTTGCCGTGGTCAACGTGGCCGACGATGACGATCTTCAACTGCCCCGCCGAGGCGGCGGCCGCGGGTTCCTTCCCGGCCAATCCGCCCTTTATCACGCCGCCGGTTTGATCACATGTAGCCATCGCGCCTCAATTTCTCGAAGGCATCTTCGCTTTCCTTGTCTTGCGCGCGGCCTGCGCGTTCGGGGATTCTGGTGGCGCGCAGTTCGCGGATGATTTCCCGGACGGTTTTCGCCTTGGACCGGATCGGAAAAGTGCAGGGATAACAGCCAATCGAGCGATAGCGTTCGCCTTTGGCGTTCGCGAAATAGAGCGGAATCATGGGAATATTTTCGCGCTCGATGTATTCCCAGATGTCCAGCTCGGTCCAATGGAGCAACGGATGTATCCGGATGTGTGTGCCCTTTTCGAAATCCGTTTTGAACTGGTTCCACAGCTCCGGCGGCTGGTCCGCGACGTTCCATTCCATGTTCTTGTCCCGCGGACTGAAGTAACGCTCTTTGGCGCGCGTCGGCTCTTCATCGCGCCGCACGCCGACGATGACGCCGGTGAAATGATGCTTGTCGAGCACCTGCCGGAGCGCGTCTTTTTTCAGCGTGCCGCAGCATTCGACGCGGGTGGCTTTGCCGTTCGGATAGGTGCCGCCGGTTTTGAGCGCCGCCTCGTTTCGGCCGACAATCAGTTCGAGCTTCCACTCGCGGACGAGCCGGTCGCGGTATTCAATCATGCTGGGAATTTTGTAACTCGTGTCCACATGCACGAGGGGAAAGGGAACGTGGCCGAAGAACGCCTTGCGGGCGAGCCATAGCAGCACGGTCGAGTCCTTGCCGACGCTCCAAAGCATTGCGAGTTTGTCGAATTTGTTGAATGCCTCGCGGAAAATGTAGATGCTTTGGCTTTCGAGTTCGGCTAGAGGCATAATGTCAGGCGGCTCAGGGAATATCCGATCATTCGCAAGCCCATGCTTTAACGAACGGTTCCAATTTGTCCAGACAAAACTCGAGATCCTCGAGATACTTGGGTCTAATGTTTATCAATCCCGTGTCCCGAGTCAGTCGGTCAGTTCCGGAAAACAGGAAAGCGCGATTGACAGAATGATCGCGTCAGGTGGCGTAGGCACGACGGTTCAACGTCCTGGCGATATCTGTGCGCAAAGGCGCGGCTTTTTCACCCTGGCGTTTGTGCAAATAGTACATCTGGATGCATCGCATCTTGCCAGAGAAGAAGTCGAACGTTTCGCTTGGAAACCAGGCTCCGAGGACCGTTGCCTCGAGAAGAACTGTCGGCTGACCGGGCAGCCTCAGTCCGAGGCGTTCCGGAATTTGGCGCGCGCGATGAGTTTGAGCAGGCGCCAGCGCGGGGTGCCGCGTCGAAGGGGAAACTGTTTAAGATAAGCAGCCGCAAATTTGCCGGCATCGTTGTGGTTTCCGCCGGAGACGCAAAGCTGTATCGCCTCCTCGTACCACTCCGCTTTCCAGGTGACCACAGTTGCGTCGAGGTATCTTTTCTGACGAGGGGGAACGCCAGTCCGGATCAAATCAGCCGTTTGTATGGACTCCGCAAGTATCTGCAGGCGCGATTGCCCGGACCATGCGCCTTTGCCGTGTTTTCTGTACACGGCCATGACTTCATCCAGGTACCCTATGCGGCCGTGTTGTGCGTTGAGCACGTGCAACGGCCAGTCCCCTAGGGGGCATTTGAAGAACCAGGAGGGAAAATCCTCGAAAAGCCTGGAGCGGAACACGACCGAACAGGTGTGCATGAAATTGCCCCGGAGCAGATCCTCGATTCCATACTTGTCGCGCATCGGCGTGGTGTGCTGAAGCTCCAGGCGTGTGGGTTCGGCTTCGTCCAGGATGCGAACGTTATGAAAGCACATAACGCAATCAGGGTTGCTATCCAGAAAATCAACCTGCTTTTGGAGCTTTAGCGGCGAGGTCCAATAATCGTCCCCATCCAACAGCGCAATGTATTCGCCGCGGGAATTGCGGAAATTATTGGCAAAATTCCATAGGCCGGTCGGCTTCCCATTGACATAGACCACGTTCTTTCGATCGTTCAGAAGGAGCCGGATGCGGTTCGGGTATCGTGCCTGGTAGCCGGTGACAATTTGCCTGGTGCCGTCGCGGGAATCATCCTCGCCAATCAGCAGTTCGAAATCGAAGTTGGTCTGCTGCATCAGCACGCTCTCGATCGCCTGCGCGATGAACTGAGCATGGTTGTAAGTGATGAGCGTGACGGTGACTTTCATGGCACAGCTTGCATCAGGATTTCGGCGGCTCGCGCTTCAGGAGTTCACGCCGGATTTCAGGACCGTGCCCAAGGATGAACCGGATGAGGCCGCAAACCGTTCGAATCTCGGCTGCGCCAACACTGGTGCCGTTGGGCAGATTTAATACTCGTGAAGCCAACCGCTCGGTTTCCGGCAGCAGCAGGCCCGCATGGGGAAAGAAAGAGCGGTAAGGCTGCATGCGGTGGCAACCGGGAAAAAAGTACCGGCGCGCCAGCACGTTCTCCGCGTGCAGCACGGCGATGAGCTGGTCGCGCCCAAGCCCGGCGGCAGTTTCGTCGATTTCGAGGACAATGTAATGGAAATTGCACCGCTCGGCTTCGTCATACCGGGTGAGAGTCACCCCCGGGATGCCCTTCAGCCCTTCCTGGTAGGCATAATAGTTCTTCCGGTTGACGGCAATGAAGTCCTCCAGGCTCTCCAAGCCGGTCAAACCCATTGCCGCGGAGATTTCCGTCATCTTTCCATTGGTGCCGATGTAGATGACGTTGTCGTAGCCCTGGAACCCAAAGTTTTTCATCAGGCGGATCTTGGCCGCCAACTCATCGTTGTTGGTGGCAATCGCGCCGCCTTCGAAGGTGTTGAAAAACTTGGTTGCGTGAAAGCTGAAGACTTCGGCCTCGCCGAAATTTCCCACCATGCGGCCTTGAAGGGAGCAGCCGAACGTGTGAGCCGCGTCGAAGAGCAACTTCAAATTGTGCCGCCGCGCCAGCCCCGCCAGCGCCTCCACGTCGCAGGGACGGCCCCAAATATGGACACCGATGATTCCGGTTGTCCGCGGCGTAATCATTTGCTCGACCCGGGCCGGGTCGAGGTTGTGAGTGGCTCGGTCGATGTCGCAGAACACGGGTGTGATTTCCTGCCATTGCAGCGCGTGCGCGGTGGCGATGAAGGTAAAGGCAGGGACGATGACCTCTCCGCGCAGGTCCAGGGCGCGAATGGCCAGCTCCATGGCCACGGTGGCATTGCAGACCGGGATGCAATGCTTGACTCCGAGCAATTCGACCAGCTTCTGCTCGAACTCGCGCACATACGGTCCATTGTTGGTAAACCATCTGCGCTCCCACAGGTCATTGACCCGCCGCAGAAAATGGTCCCAGTTGCCAACATTGGGCCTGCCGACGTGGAGGGTCTCACGAAAAGCGGGCTTCCCGCCAAACAGGGCCAGGTCAGTATAACTCTCTTTCGGCATAGTTCTCGTCATCATCTCGTCATCAGGTTGCAGCGGCACCGCCTCACAGCCGGACGGTTTTCCTGCGGCCACGCAAAACGGAGACGGCCTCCGCACCCCGTTGGTATAGCTTGCGCATGCCCGCCGCCAGCGGTACTCCCGCCTTCTGGTGAAGACCCTCGGCCCACCAACCCTTCTGCGCGTAGCCCAGCTCCCGGAGCAGGTCGCCGGCAACCTTGTCGAACAGGTATCGTTGCAGGCCCGTGAACTCGCGATGCCAGCTTCCGACCTTACCCTGGCGATAATGCCCTTCGGGCGCCTTGACGCCCTCCGCAGGGGTGAGGCGCAAGCGCTTCAGGTTTTCAAACTTGTGCTTCTCGACAATCGCCGCCACCAGCTCGTCGCTGGCCGCCAGCCCGCAGAACCCGAACACCGACTTAAGCACGGTCGCCGGCGCGGCCGATAGCTCTTCATACCGCACTTCCAAGTAGCGGCCAGTGTAACCGCTGGCCTTGCGGGCGGCCAGCAGTTCTCGCTTCCACAACGCCCCGTAATCCGGCAGCGGTTCGCGGGCAAACCATCGCATCTCTCGGCTGGCTGCCGACAAGGACACCGCGACGTCACGACCATCTCTGATAATATGAATGAAGCGTGCTTGGGGAATGAAGGAATGGATGTCTTCGACGAACTGAGAATAGTCTGGATGTTTGTCGAGGATGTGGGTTGCCTGAGGCTTGGTCGCGATTACCTTCGAATAAACCCGTTCGAGGAAGCCTCTCAAAAAATCATGAAATTCCGCCTCTGTCCATAAGACCGGCAGACCGATATAGTGCTTGCCTTCTTCGGTCAGGAGCGCTTCTCCTTTCCATGCCTCAAGCCACGGAGCGGTGTATTTGTTGTAGAGCCGCAACTCGGTCGTCGCGCAAACCAGCGGGTGCGCGCCGATCATCAACTGCAACCACGTCGTGCCGCTGCGCGGCGAGCCCACGACGAACAGAAATTCCTTCTCCAGCGCCTTCTGGTTCGGGTTGATGTCTTGCGTGGATGTCATGGGGCGGGCGGTTCGGCAGCTCCTACCCGGACTTCAAGAACTGCCCTCCCGGCTTCCGGCTGCGGATGACTCTTGCCGGAGCCCCGTACATCAGCACGTTGTCCGGCACATCACCCAGGACCAACGAACCCGCCCCCAAAAAGCACGATGTTCTGCATGGAACCAAACGCGTGCGGCACCCGTGCTCATCGGACCGGGCGTCAAAACCGGTTTGCGGTGGAAACCACTCCCGGCCAACCAGCCGTCCCACGTCCTCTGCCGTCATTGTCATGGCCGGAGTATCCCGGACGTTTCGCGTGTTTTCAAGCTCCTTTCTCAGATGCGGTTCCGGGAATGGACCGCGGGGCAAAGGCGAAAGCCAAGCGCCCTTGCTGTGGCCGCCACGCGCAGCCGAGCCGCGCAATCGCTAATCGCAATGACTATTTCGCACACACCCTCTTCTGAAATGGCCTCCAACTCTTCTTTCTTCCTTGAATCCGGCGTGAAACGCGCCGGTGTTCGATAAGGAACCCAGGAAAACGAATGTTTTATTGGAAAGGTTTTGCAGCAGTCGATCAATTTAGAGAGCATTGGTGGCAAAGGCGCGCGCGGGTAACTGATAGATTTGCTGATAGATTTATTCTGTACGCTGTGCGGGTATTCAAACCCGCTCCTCCCCCATTGCGCAATCGGGGGCGCTCTGTTCCATAAGTTAAGGCCTAAAAAAAAACCATGCACCCCGCGCCCGATTCGTCAAGCCGCAACCAACCGCATAACCCGTGCCGCTTCCGCTGTCAGGGCCTTGAATCCTGACGGAACATCTCGATTCACGAGCGCACCCATTGCCACCGTAGCATCATCCCCCACCGTCACCCCGCCGTTGATTGTCGCGTGGAGGCCGACGAAGACCCGCTGCCCAACACGACACTTGGCGCCAACGATTGCCAACCCGGAAACGTGCGTATGGTCCCCCACAACCGAATCGTGGCCCACCAGCGCGCCCGCGTTGATTATGCAATTGCAGCCGATTTCAACGGAGGGATCAACGTGCGCCTGCGCAAGCACGACCGAACCGGCGCCAACGGTTGAGAACCGCGAAGCGTCCGCCGCGGGGTGGATGATTGTTGCCGGTTCGCCGCCGTTTTTGAGCAGCCATTCAAACACCCGCTGGCGGTCCGCGTTGCTGCCGATAGCGACGATGAATTGATAATCGCGACCCAAATACAGGGAGGCGTCTGGACTCCGCACGGGGATGCCGTAGAGCGTCGTTACGTACGGATTGTCACAAACGACTTCTGCGACCTCCCGCCCCGCGCATTCCGCCGCGTCGATTACGGTTTTGGCGTGGCCGGCCGCACCATAGATGAGCAACGGTTTCATGGTTTTTTACTGATAAGAACTGATAAACCGATAGGAATTTGCTTTTTGACGCTTCGACCGACTTGTCCGCTGCGGGTAAGGGAGAATTGGTTTCCGGTTGCGCTCATTTTGCAGCATTTCGGCGGATTTTACCGGCGCGGGGTGTCGGCGTCAACCCGAAACGTTTGACCCAAATCCACACCCCGCGGGATTTGGGCCGGATAATTCGCGTTTGACGGCAAACCTTCTCTTCAGGACAATCAGCGCCTCGATTCAGAGAACATGGTTTTTAGTTCGCCAATTTTTTTGTTTCTGTTTCTGCCGGTGGTACTGGCCCTCTGCGCGCTTCCCGGATTGAAGTTGCGCAACGGCCTGCTGCTGCTTTTCAGCGTGATTTTTTACGCGTGGGGCGAGGTGGTGTTTGTCTTCCTGATGCTCGGCTCGACGGTCTTGAATCATTTTCTGGGGCAGTGGGTGGATCGGGAGACGGAACCGTCGCGGCGGAAATGGGCGGTTGGGGTGGCCGTGGCGCTGAACATCGGCACGCTGGCCTTTTTCAAGTATGCGAATTTCGCGGTTGGGAACCTGAACGCGCTGCTGGGGCTGTTCCACGCCGGGCCGGTGCACATGAATCCGGTGCGGCTGCCGATCGGGATTTCGTTTTTCACGTTTCACGCGTTGTCGTATGTGATTGACATCTACCGGCGCAAGTGGGTGGCGGCGAAGAATCCGTGCGACGTGGCGCTGTATATATTCTTTTTCCCGCAATTGATTGCGGGACCGATCCTGCGCTGGAGCGGGATTGCGCCGCAACTGGCGCGGCGGGTGGTGACCCGGGACAAATTTGCGGAGGGCGTGCGCCGGTTTGTGGGCGGGCTGGCCAAGAAAATGATTGTTGCCAACGTGGTGGCGGTGCCGACGGACAAGATATTTGCGCTGACGCCGCAGGAGTTGACGCCGGCGCTGGCCTGGCTGGCGGTGCTTTGCTACACGCTGCAAATCTATTTTGATTTTTCGGGGTATTCGGACATGGCGGTTGGGCTGGGGAAGATGTTCGGGTTTGAGTTCATGGAGAACTTCAACTTTCCGTACGTCTCGCAATCAATCAAGGAGTTCTGGCGGCGATGGCACATATCGTTGTCGAGCTGGTTTCGGGATTACCTTTACATCCCGCTGGGTGGCAACCGGTGTCCGGTGTGGCGGACCCATTTGAATCTGGTGATGGTATTTTTCCTGTGCGGGTTGTGGCACGGGGCGAGCTGGACGTTTGTGATTTGGGGATTGTATCACGGGGTGTTTCTGGTGGTGGAGCGGACGCGGTTTGGGAAGGCGGTGGAGTCGCTGTGGCGTCCGTTGCGGCATGGCTACGCCTTGCTGGTGGTCATGGTGGGGTGGGTGTTGTTCCGCGCCGGGAGTTTTGGGCAGGCGATGGATTTTCTGGGCAACCTGGTGGGGATTAGCTCCGGGGCCGGCCACGGCTACAAAGTTGCGCGGTATTGGAGCCATGAGCTGGCGTGCTCGATTGTCTGCGGCCTGATATTCGCCATGCCGGCGTGGGGCTGGATTTGCAATTGCGCCCGGGGCTTGCAGCGGCGTATGCCTGAGGTTGTGCAGCCGGCGGCACAGGCGGCGGGAATGGCGCTGCAATTGTTCCTGGTGGTGGCGTTGCTGCTGATTTCGGCCTCATGGCTGTCGGGCGGCACCTATAACCCGTTCATCTATTTCCGATTCTAAGGCCGCATGAACTCCGAAGTCACAATCAGGAAACTACGCGCGGTTTTTGAAACGCTGACCATTGTCGCGTTCATAGCATTGCTCTGGCTGCCAACGCTTGATCATTTTTTTCAACTCGACCACGCGCGGAAAACCGTGGAAAACCGGCTGCCGGCGAAATGGCCGCAATTTGCCGGGATCGGGCGGAGCCGGGATTTTGTCACCGGCGTCGAAAGTTATTTCAACGACCATTTTGGTTTCCGCAAGCGGCTCGTCCGCTGGAACAATCATTGGAAGGGCCAGTTGTTCCACGACGCTTCGGGCAATGACGTCCTGATCGGGCGCGACGGGTGGTTGTTCTATTCAGGATGCGAGATGCTCCAACACTGGACCCGCGAAACGATCTTCAGCGAGCAGGACCTTGAGAACTGGCGTCGGCTGCTGGAGTTACGAAGGGATTGGCTGCGCGAGCGCGGGATCAAGTACGTTTTCGTAGTGCCGCCGGACAAGCACACCGTTTATCCCGAGTATCTGCCGGCTTGGATGGAAAAGAGCGCGAAACCCTCGAAGGTTCAGCAACTGGCGGAGTATATAAAAGCCCACTCGACGGTGGAGATGCTGGATTTGAGCCAGACGCTGATCGACGCCAAGAAGCTGCGTGTCGTTTACCTCAAAACGGACACGCATTGGAACCTGTTCGGCGGTTTTGTGGGCTATCGGGTGGTGATGGAAGCCCTGGCCCGGCAGTTGCCCGGGCTGGAACCCCTGCCGCTGGACGCCTACGACTGGAAACCCATAGCGCGGGATCCGGGGGATTTGACCATCATGATGGGGAGGGCGGAGGGCTACCCGGAAACTCAAGCCATGGAATCCGTCGCCTTGAAGCCGCTGCCCAATCCCAAGATGATGACCGATCCCGCGCGTCTTCCCCTGAGCGGAACGAGGGAGGCTGCCTGGCCGCGTATTTCGGTGAACGACAAGGCCGCCGGCAAAGCGATCGTCTTCCGTGATTCCTTCGCCACCCTTTGGTATCCGTTCCTGGGCCAGCATTTCAGGGAAGTCCTTTACATCTGGCATTACGATTGGGACCGCCAGCTTATCGAAAAGGAAAAGCCGGACGTGGTGATTGATGAGATGGTGGAGCGGTTTTTCAACAACGAAGACCCGGTTGCCCTGGCGCGCAAAGATCAATCTCCGGCAACCAACGCCCCTGCCGGCCTTGCCACCGGAGAAACAGAAGTCCCCGCCGACGAATCCGATTGACGTGTTCCGCAATTGGATAATCCGCGCCGGATAATTCGCGTTTGACGGCAAACCCTCTCTTCAGGACAATTAACGGCTCGATTCAAAAACATGGTTTTTAGTTCGCCGATTTTTCTATTTCTCTTCCTGCCGGCGGTGTTGGCTTGCACCGCTCTGCCGGGGCTGAAGCTGCGCAATTTGCTTCTGCTGGCCTTCAGCCTCGTGTTCTATGCCTGGGGCGAAGTTATCTTCGGGTCGCCGATGTCGCGCAGCATTTTTTCGGTGTCGTTATCGCACGGGCCGGTAATGTTTCTTGTTGAACCGGAAGCCAAACCATTGCTCCAGTTTCAGCATGATGCGATGTTTTTTTTCGCGGGAAGTGGGTTGGTGATTCGGATCGGCCTGAAAAATCCCATCCGCTTTCGGCAGCCAGTCTTGAACGACCTTGGGATGCGTGCCCGAAAATAATTTCAAGACCTTGGAATCAATTTTGGAATAATCCACCGCCGCCAGCGTCCGGTCGTTCCAGAATTTGAGCACACTCGCGGACTTCAAATTCATCTGCGCCTCGCTGCGCGCCCAGCCATAGTGGAAAATCGTCGCGCCCGTGTGCGCCGCGCGCGGCTGGCGCGATTTTTTGTGGCCAACCACGACGTTGAAAAACAAAGCCTCGCTCGACCACGCGGGAATCGTGTTGCGGATGATCCTCACCTCGCGGCGATACCAGCCGGGCGACCACGCGATGGTGTTGACGTTGCCGTAAAAATGCAGGTAGTCAAACGCCAGCGCCTCCACGCGTTCGTCGTCCAAATATTTTTCCATCGCCGCGCGGATTTTCGTCAGGTCGTTTTCGTGCAGCACTTCGTCGGCTTCGAGGTAAAACGCCCAGTCGCCGGTGCAGTTGAACAGCGCAATGGATTTTTGCTGGCCATAAACAAAGCCTTTCACCGAATAATCACTGCGGATGCGCTCGTTCCACTGCGTCGGGATGATGCGGATTTTCGGGTCGCCGATGTTGCGCACCATTTTTTCCGTGTCGTCGTCGCACGGGCCGAGCGCCACGACAAATTCATCCACGATCGGCAAAATGGAGCGGATGGATGCGACGAACGGATAGCCGAGCTTCTGTCCATTGCGCAGAAAAGTGAATCCGCTGACTTTCATGCGCCGATGCTAACCTGCATTGCGCGTCAGTCGCCAAACAATTTTTTCAACTGCTCGCGGGCCGCGGTCTCACGGGAATGGCCGGCTGCTTTCGACTCCCAAGTGCGGCGGACAAATTCGAAATACTCGCAGAAATTGCCGGCGTGCTTTTCCAGCACCGGCTCAGCCCGGCGCTCGCGGCATTGCTGGGCCGCGCGCGGGTCGTAGTGCACGCAGTTCAGGCAGACGCGCAGGTCCGCCCGGCATTTCATGCAGATTTCACCGCGTCCCGGCTGGCCGGTCAGGGTCCATTCCTCGCCGCAGTTGTGGCAGTGTCGGGTCATGCAATTTTCAATTTGAAGCTGTTGTCAATTTGGCTTCTCAACTCATTCGTAGAATACGACGAGCGGGCTGGAATTCGGAGAATCGGAATGTCTGCCTGTTGCAGCGCGGCATCTAAAAAGTCATCGCGCTCTTCCCGGTCAGAACGTCTGTGACTTTTGTCGTCCAACTCGATGATTCCAACAATACGAAAACTTTTTCGGTCACAAAGGACAAAATCCACGTGCTTGCTCGTGATACGGTTCAAGGCTGATTGCCGACCGCTTCGATTTTCTCCTTGCGCCAGCTTCACAATGTCTGCGAGTCGAACCTTCGCGAACAGGCGGAACTGACTACCGGCCACTTGTTCCAGAACTCCGAAAAACGAACACTCGGCGGGCGTCAGCAGAGCATCTTGCGATTCATAAACAGCAGTGTCAGGTGCCGTCTTTCCAAGTGAACTGCCACCGCGCAATTTGATAATGATTGCCGCGACCAGCACCAACCCGACCAAAACGACGAGAAGAATCAGTGGAAAAAGTAAAGTGATGTGCATGACGACAAACTTTAACCTCGTAAATCGTAAATCGTAAATCGTAAATTGGCGGCAAACCATCCGGCATGAAAAAGGTCTTGGCTTCACTTTTCTGGCTCCTGCTCGCCCTGGCCGGCGCGGCAGCGTATGCCACGCTCGCGTTTCGCCTGAGCGAGCCAATCAACTCCGCCTATATTCTCATCGCGGCGATTTGCACCTACGCCATCGGGTATCGGTTTTATTCCAAATGGATTGCCGCGCGCCTGCTGGCGCTCAACGACCGCCGCGCCACACCCTGCGAAGTCCACGACGACGGCAAGGATTTCGTCAAAACGAACAAATGGGTTGTCTTCGGCCATCACTTCGCGGCCATTGCCGGGCCGGGCCCGCTGGTTGGCCCGGTGCTGGCGGCGCAATTCGGTTATCTGCCGGGGACGTTGTGGATTCTCATCGGCGTTGTGCTGGGTGGCGCGGTGCAGGACTTCGTCATTTTGTTTTGCTCGATGCGGCGCGACGGCAAATCGCTCGGCCAGATGGTCAAGGAGGAATTGAATTCGCCGGCCGGCTTCATCGCGGTGCTGGCGATTCTGGCCATCCTGGTGATTTTGCTCGCGGTCCTCGCGCTCGTCGTGGTCAAAGCCCTCGCCGAAAGTCCCTGGGGCATTTTCACCGTGAGTGCAACAATTCCCATTGCGCTGTTCATGGGCGGTTACATGCGGTTCTGGCGGGTGGGCAAAGTGCTCGAAGCCTCGGCCATCGGCGCCGGGCTGCTGTTGCTGGCGGTGTGGGGTGGCAAACTGGTTTACGAAAATCCGCACTGGTCACAGGTCTTCGGCCTGAGCGACATCACGCTGGCCTGGGCGATCATTGTTTATGGCCTGGCGGCAAGCGTGCTGCCGGTGTGGCTGTTGCTCGCGCCGCGCGATTATCTCAGCACCTTCATGAAACTCGGCACGATCTTCGCGCTCGCGTTCGGCATTCTGCTGGTGCTGCCCGATTTGAAAATGCCCGCGCTGACGCAATTCACGGATGGTTCCGGCCTGGTCGTGGCCGGAAAAATCTTTCCGTTCTGCTTCATCACCATCGCGTGCGGCTCGATTTCCGGTTTTCACACGCTCATCGCCAGCGGCACAACGCCCAAGCTCATCACGCGCGAGAGCTACGCGCGGTCCATCGGCTACGGCGCCATGTGCCTCGAATCGCTCGTGGCCATCATGGCCATCATCGCCGCGTGCGCGCTGGACCCGGGCGTCTATCTGAGCATGAACGTGAAAGGCGAGGCGGCGGCGACCGTGGCCAGGGTGACGGCGCTCGGTTTTCCCGTGACGGTGGAACAAATGAACGGGCTGGCCGGTCAAATCGGCGAGAAATCACTGTTTGGCCGCACCGGCGGCGCGGCGACACTGGCCGTCGGCATGGCGCAAATTTTCTCCCGGGTCGTCAACGGCCGCTGGCTCGATCTGTGGTACCACTTCGCCATCATGTTCGAGGCGCTGTTCATCCTGACCACGGTTGATGCCGGCACCCGCGTGGGCCGCTATATTCTCCAGGATTTTCTCGGCCACGTCTGGAAGCCGCTGGGCGATACGCGCAGTCTCCGCGCCAATTTGGTGGCCAGCGGATTGATGGTGGGGGGCTGGGGTTGCTTCCTGATCCAGGGCGTGCGCGATCCGCTGGGTGGCATTAATTCGCTCTGGCCGCTGTTTGGGATCGCCAACCAGATGCTTGCCGCCATCGCGCTGTGCCTGGCCACGACGATTATTTTAAAAATGCAGCTTGGAGCGCCGGCCTCCGGCACGGCACGAATCGGGAAGCACGCCGTGCCGGAGGCCGGCGTTCCAAGGCGTTCACCGGCGTTGGCGCTCATCACGTTGGTTCCGCTCATTTGGCTGGTGGCGGTGACCTTCACTGCCGGCGTGGAAAAAATCTTCCATTCCGACGCGCGCATCGGATTTCTGGCGCAGGCAAAAATGCTGGCCGAAAAAACACCCGCCTTGCAAAATGCGCTCGACAACGTAAACACTGCGGCCGATGTGACCGCAATTGACGCCGCTCAAAAAGCGTTGCACGCAAACCGCACGCTCCGGTTCAACAACCTCCTCGACGCCGCCGTCGCCGGAATTTTTCTGGCTCTTGTCCTCGCGATTGTTTTGTTAAGCTTGCGCGAGTGGTTTTTGCTGCTGTCGCGCCGCAAACCGGCGGTGTTGCACGAGACGGAACCGGTCTGGTTGCCGGATTACGCGGTGGTGGAAGGGGGGCGCAAATTTAGCGGCGCGGCCGGCACCGCCGCCCTGGCGCTGGCGCTGGCGAAGGAATGGTCCGGCGAATCGCATCTGGAACGCGCGCAACAGCAGCAGGCGCGGGCGGTTTGCGAATGTCATCCCGCGAATGCGCAGCAGGTTTACGTGGAAGCCACCGAACAGCGGTTCAATGGCGTGCGGCGTTGTTGTTGAGAAAACATGAAAATCGGTTTATTTGGCGGTTCGTTTGACCCGGTTCACCTGGGACATCTGCTCGTCGCGCAGGCGGCGGTGGAGGAACTGGACCTGGACCGGCTGTTTTTCATTCCGGCGGCGCAATCGCCGTTCAAGCCGGAAAGCCAGCCCGCGCCGGCATCCGCCCGCCTGCAATGGCTGCGGCTAG
>Ga0209540_10001131_pt1 | contig 21220 bp, 16 predicted proteins | sample BarGraIncu01121A_FD_184501 | JGI IMG/M metagenome (GOLD analysis project Ga0209540, IMG submission 184501) | Arctic peat soil microbial communities from Barrow, Alaska - Barrow Graham LP Incubations 011-21A (SPAdes) (version 2) | ecosystem: Environmental > Terrestrial > Soil > Wetlands > Peat... | reverse complement strand
TTCTGACATATTATTTGAAGATTAATTCAAACATTCACGTTAATGTATTGACTTAATTCTTGTATAATATTAAAATATAATATCACGATAAGGGAATCGCATATATTTCTGCGACTTCCTTTTTCTATCTATCTGAGGGAAAAGAGAGGGAAAATTATGAAGAAATTCAAACGATTGATGGTCATCATTATGGCTGCTGTCATGGTAACGGGCAGTGTGTCATGCGCTGCTGCGTCCAAAGAAACAGCCAGCAGTACTGCAGCTGAGACGAATGCGGCAGAAACTACCGCTGCGGTATCAAAAGGAGATAATACACTAAATATTATGGTTGAAGTTGAAGTGGAGAGTCTTGATCCGCAGGTAGCAACCGATGGCACTAGTTTTGAGGTTATTGCCGACTATACGGATGGCTTGAAGCAAATGGATGCAAATGGTTCTGTAATCAATGCACTTTGCGCTGAAGAAACAGTCAGTGAGGATGGTCTGACATACACATTCAAGATTCGTGGCGATGCGAACTGGAGCAATGGCGAGCCTGTAACAGCCGCTGATTTTGTTTTCGCATGGCAGAGAGCTGCAGATCCCGTTCTTGCTTCTGAGTATTCTTATATGCTCAGCGATATCGGGCAAATCAAAAATGCTGCTGCGATTATTGCCGGAGAAATGGATAAGAGTAAGCTTGGTGTCACAGCTGTAGATGAAAAGACACTTAAAGTTGAACTCGAAGTTCCTGTTTCATATTTTGATCAGCTCCTGTATTTCCCGACATTCTATCCGATTAATCAGGCTTTCTTTGAAAGCTGCGGTGATTCATATGCGACCAGTCCCGAAACAACGCTTAGTAATGGTGCTTTTATCCTTTCCGATTATCAGCCCGCTGCTACAAGTTTCAAACTTATTAAGAATGCAGCTTATTTTGATGCCGCTAAGGTCAGCCTCGATGGTCTGAACTATCAGGTTATCAAGGACAGTCAGCAGGCTCTCATGAGTTACCAGAACGGTGATCTGGATATTATTCAGGTGTCCGGAGATCAGGTTGATCAGGTAAAGGACGATCCTGAGTTCGTAACTATCGGAGCAGGATATCTGTGGTATGTTTCACCCAATATTGCCACTAATCCAGATCTTGCCAATCTCAATCTGCGTATGGCGATTACTCATGCACTTGACCGTGAGACAATCGTGAATAATGTTGTCAAAGATGGATCTCTTGCTACTTATACAGCTGTTCCGCCGCAGTTTGCCACTGGTCCCGAGGGTGATGATTTCAGTGCTGATCAGGCAGAGTTTAAGGATGTCTGCAGTTTTGATACAACAAAAGCATTGGAATATTATGAGAAGGCCAAAACCGAACTGGGTAAGGATTCCTTCACTTTTGAATTAGTTCTTGACGATCCGCAGGTGCAGCAGAATGTTGCTGCCGTAATTAAAGAAGAGCTGGAGAGCACGCTGCCCGGTTTCACGCTTGATCTTAAAGTTGAACCTAAGAAGCAGCGTGTCGAAGACCTTCAGGCCGGTAATTATGAGATAGGGCTCACACGCTGGGGACCGGACTATTCAGATCCTATGACTTATCTGGCTATGTGGATAACCGGTAACAGCAACAACTACGGTTTGTGGAGCAACACTGAGTATGATAAGCTCATCGAAGAATGTACAACTGGAAGCCTCTGCACCGATGCTGTCGGACGCTGGGCTGCTCTGAAACAGTCGGAAGCAATTATCATGAACGAAGCAGTAATTTTTCCTCTTTACACACAGGCCAATGCCGATATGATCAAGAGTACCGTTTCAGGCATTGAATTCCACCCCGTTGCACTGAACCGTGTTTACAAGAATACGGTAAAAGGCTAACGAAAGCTTATATACACGAATAATCGGAACAGCGGCCTTGGTGAATAACCAAAGCCGTTGTTCTGCGTTCATTAGTCGATTAAAAGGGGGAAAAGATCTTTGTGAAGAACTATATTATTAAGCGCGTTCTCATATCGATTTTCACATTGCTGGCGATCACACTGGTGCTATTTATCCTGCTCCAATTGATGCCGGGATCGCCGTTCAACGATGAAAAGCTGACCGATACGCAGAGGACAGCACTCAATATGAAATATGGACTGGATCAGCCGCTTGTTGTGCAGTTTGGCAAATATGTGATAAATATGTTTCGGGGTGATTTTGGTGTAAGCTATACGATCAGCAAAAATACTCCTATAAGCCAGTTGATACAAAGCCGTCTGCCTGTCAGTATTGCCATCGGAGGAACTGCTGTTGGAATCGGTGCACTGATCGGACTCATTCTGGGAATCATAGCAGCACTATACCATAATACCTTTTGGGATGGACTCTGCACGTTTATAGCAGTTCTCGGCGTGTCGGTGCCCAGTTACGTCTTTGCCCTGGCACTGAGTTATACGCTGGGGTTTAAATTGAGTTGGTTTCCAATGCTGTATTCCGGAGATAAACCGTTTATTTCGAGCGTACTTCCAAGTATTGCATTAAGTATGTTTACACTTGCTTCTATCGCACGTTTTACAAGAACAGAAATGATGGAGGTACTTGGAAGTGATTATATGAGGCTGGCTGAGAGCAAAGGGATATATGGACCTAGACTTATAATCCGGCATGGTCTCCGTAATGCTCTTATTCCTATCATAACGGTTCTTGCGCCTCTCATTGTAGATCTGATGACGGGAAGCCTTGTTATCGAGAAAATATTCTCAATACCAGGTGTAGGAAGTTTATTGGTCACAGCTATTCAGTCAAACGACTATAATGTTATTATTGCGCTCAGTTTTATCTATAGTGCTATGTATATCGCTATCATGCTTGCCGTTGATATTCTTTACGGCTTGATCGATCCGCGAATTCGTCTGGCTAAGGAGGTATGACATATGGAAAAGAACAAGCTTGCCTCTGCCTCTGCTGCACATGATGAACCGGCTACTTTTTTACCGGATGACTTTTTACTGAAAAATGACGATGAATTACTGAGAATAGATTCTAATTTTTCCACACAGAATTACTGGATGAATATTGCGAAGCGATTCTGGGCGAATAAAGGTGCCGTAGTATCACTTTTTCTAATATTTATGATCTCTTTCTTTGCGATAATCGGACCGGGAATGAACGCATTTAGTTACTCTGATCAAAATCTGACCCAGAAAAATTTTGCTCCGAGAATTGCGGGCCTTGAACAGTTGGGTATTTTTAACGGTGACGAAGTTCTCAGAACGACTACCGGTGTTAAGATGGTCAACGGTTACAAAACAGCCGGTCTCGATAAGGTTTACTACTGGTTTGGATCAGATACACTGGGCCGCGATGTGTGGACGAGAGTATGGGAAGGTACGCGCGTATCACTTGGAATTGCATTCGCAGCTGCTCTTATCGATATGTTTATCGGTATGAGCTATGGTTTGATTTCCGGTTATTACGGGGGGAAAGTTGACAGTGTAATGCAGCGTTTTGCTGAGATTGTCAATGGAATTCCACGTCTTGTTATTGTCACACTTCTTCTGTTAATACTTAAACCTGGATTTGTGACGATAGTTATCGCACTGATGATTACAGAGTGGATCGGTATGAGCCGTATAGCCCGTGCTGAGATGCTTAAGCTCAAGGAACAGGAATATGTACTGGCGAGCCGCACTCTTGGTGCTCGCAGTTTCCGTATTATTTTTCGCGAAATCCTGCCCAATATCATCGGACAAATTATTACCCAACTGATGTTCAGTATACCTACTGCTATTTTCACTGAGGCGTTTCTGAGCTTTGTCGGACTTGGTATCCCGGTGCCTATGTGCAGTCTTGGATCACTTATCAGCGAATCTTTCAGCAGTTTTACTACGCATCCATATCAGATCGTTCCGCCGCTGCTTGTTCTGGCAGCTCTTATGCTTTGTTTCAATATTCTTGCGGATGGCTTACGGGAGACCTTTGACCCGAAACTTAAAGAAATGTAGGAAAGGAGAGCGATATGTATACAACGAAAAACAGAGAAAAAGTTTTGTCAATCAATGATCTGTCGATCTCCTTTGATACGTCGTCAGGTGTTGTCCGTGCAATACGAGGCGTCGATCTGACTTTATATAAAGGTGAAACACTTGCCATAGTCGGAGAAAGCGGCAGTGGAAAGTCCGTTACTGCAAAAGCTATTATGGGTATTCTTGATAAAAATGGATGCATCAACAGCGGCAGTATCGAATTTGTTTACAAGCGAAAAAGTGGAGATGAGATTAAGACCAATCTTATCGGTATGCCAAAAAAAGAGATGAGACGACACATAAACGGCAAACGGATTGCCATGATATTTCAGGATCCGATGACAAGCCTTGATCCGACCATGACGATTGGCGATCAGATTATGGAAGGGATGCAGTGGCATTACAATACCCCTGCGAAAGAGGCACGTAAGCGAGCCTGTGATTTGCTGAGACTTGTTGGGATTGAAGATGTCGAGAAGAGGATAAAGAACTACCCGCATCAATTGTCCGGCGGCATGCGGCAGCGCGTCGTAATCGCATCGGCGCTCGCATGCGATCCAGAGGTTCTTATCTGTGACGAACCTACCACTGCACTCGATGTAACAATACAGGCAAAGATTCTTGAACTCATTCAGGACATTCAAAAGAGGACAGGAATCTCTGTAATCTATATTACCCATGACCTCGGTGTAGTCGCAAAGGTTGCAGACTATGTTTCGGTGATGTATGCAGGAAAGATCGTCGAGAAGGGCACTGCTGAGGAGATATATTTTGATCCGCGTCACCCGTATACATGGGGATTACTGTCAGCAATGCCGGATCTCGACACTTCTGATGATCGATTGTACACAATTCCAGGATCTCCGCCTAACCTTCTGCGTAAAGTAACCGGCGATGCATTTGCTCCACGAAATAGATATGCTCTTAAAATTGACGATCGTCTCGAACCTCCTATGTTCAAAATCAGCGACACGCATTATGCCGCGACATGGCTGCTCGATGAACGTGCCCCAAAAGTTGAAATGCCGGACGAACTGCGTTCGAGAATAGCGCGGATACAAGCATCCCGTCAATTCGAAAAAAAGGAGGAACTGTCTGATGAAAAACAATCAGGAGAAGACACCCCTGCTTGAAGTTTCCCATCTAAAACAGTATTTTCATGCAGGACACGGCTACACAGTTCGTGCGGTTGACGGCGTTTCTTTTCGGATTTTCCCCGGCGAGACATATGGGCTTGTCGGAGAAAGCGGAAGCGGAAAAAGTACAATCGGACGATCTATCATACGTCTTTATGATCCTACCGAAGGGAAAATCATTTTCCGCGGAACGGACATTTCCGGCAGACTTGATCGAAATACCAATAATATGCTTCGCACTGAGATTCAGATGATATTTCAGGATCCGATGGCAAGTTTGAATCCGCGCAAACGTGTTGAAGACATAATTGCGCAAGGTCTTGATATTCATCATCTCAGCAAAAGCAAGGCGGATCGTAATCGAAGAGTAGCTGAGATGCTTGAGAGGGTTGGCCTTGCTCCGGAACACGCCGAACGCTACCCACATCAGTTTTCCGGCGGGCAGCGTCAGCGTGTAGGCATTGCCAGGGCACTTATTATGCAGCCGAAACTTATTATTGCTGATGAGTGCATCAGCGCTCTTGATGTATCAATACAGGCACAGGTTGTAAACCTTATGAAAGACCTGCAGGAGGAAACCGGCTGCGCATATCTGTTTATTGCGCATGACCTTTCAATGATTAAATATATTTCGGATCGAATCGGTGTCCTTCACCTTGGACATCTTGTGGAGACTGGTACTACTGCAGAGATTTTTCAAAATCCCATTCATCCATATACTCGCAGCCTTCTTTCCGCTATTCCGCATCCGAACCCGAGAACAGAAAGGACGCGAGTAGCCGAAGCGTATGACTATCGAGCAGCCGGTATGGACTATAATGCAGGGAAAGAACAGTTGATTGACGGAACTCACACGGTTCTCGCTACAGACGAAGAGCTGCAGCGCTGGATATCAGCTCCTTCACTTTCTTTATAGTGTTCCGCCAAGACAATATTCTGACTCTGATTACATCAAAAACAGCGGATTTGAGTTGAATTACCCAATCCGCTGTTTCTATATGGATCTAGGATGGCTTCGCAATTGACATAGACTTACCCATGTACTAAGGTTAATTCATGAATATATTCTCGCTCACACATAATCGTCCGGCAAAATTGAGAAGGAAGGTTATTTATGAATAAATTGTCCGTGATCCGCCTGCTGTCGACTGTTTTGATAACTTCAACCGTGCTTTTGAATATGACAGCATGTACATTTAGTAACACCTCATCTTCAAAGATGTCTAATTCATCTGCAGTCACAACATCAGCCACTCCGCCAGTCGAATCAACAGATATTCAAACGACTGCAAAAGAATCGGAAGCAGAAACGACTGCCCTATCTGAACGTATACAAATCAGGATCGCTGCTCTTAAAGGACCAACCGGTATGGGACTGGTCAACCTAATGGCTGATCAGGATGCAGGGACAGCCGCAAACGACTATAGTTTCACCCTGTCAGGCAGTCCGGATGACATCGTTGCCGCTTTGACCAGCGGACAGGCCGATATTGCAGCCCTTCCAACAAATCTTGCGGCTGTTTTATATCAGAAGACCAATCAAAACATCCTGCTGCTTGCCATTAATACGCTTGGTGTCCTATATATTCTGGAAAAAGGCGATACAATCCATTCATTATCCGATTTGTCCGGAAGAGAATTGCTGGCGACAGGGCAGGGAGCGGTTCCTGAGTATGTTTTGAATGATCTGCTTGAAAATGCAGCTTTGAAGGAACCGGTAAAGATCGAATATAAAGCGGAACATGCTGAACTGGCAACTCTCGCAGCTGCCGGAAAAGTAGATCTGCTGATGCTGCCGGAACCTTTTGTCACCACGGTTTTAAGTAAGAATCCTGACTACAGGATTGCATTGGATCTTACTGCCGAGTGGCAGAAAATTCATCAGGGTACTTCCGAAAGTGAACTGGCCATGGGTTGCCTGGTTGTAACAAAGACTTTTGCGGAAGCTCACCCGGATGCTGTCAAATCATTTCTGACTGCCTACCAGACCTCGACGGAACAAGTTAATTCTGATCCTTCAGGCGCAGGGCAGCTTATCGTTACATACGGGATCATGTCTGATGCGTCTTTAGCGGAAAGTGCTATTCCCAACTGCCATATTGTAATGATACAGGGAACCCGGATGCAGCCTATCCTCGAACCGTTTTACAAAATTCTGCTGACAGCGAATCCCAAATCCATTGGAGGAGTATTGCCTGATTCGAATTTCTATTATATTCCCTGAAAGTGCAGGACAAATTCAAACTTTTGTTCCAATGCATGAAAAAGCCGTAGATGAACCGGTACAATGAGATATCGGCGCAGGAGACGCTCAAATGACAGAGAATCAGAAGAAAACCAGAATCAACGCAAGGAAATATGGGAAGGTAAGGCATATTCCCAGCCCAGCGAACACAAGCCGCACTCACTGGTATTGGATTCCGGTTGCTCTGTTCTGGTTAATTCTGTGGCAGCTTCTGTATATGTTTGTTCATCAGGATTTGCTCTTAGCCTCTCCGCTGCAAGTTCTTGAAAGTTTGTCTTTACTTTGCCTGCAGGCGGATTTCTGGCTTGCCGCATTGTATTCGCTTCTTCGTATAGAAGCAGGATTCCTGCTGGCCGTTGTTTGCGGTACGCTTCTGGCCGTACTGACTTCAGGCGTCGGCTGGATAAATCATTTTGTATATCCGGCCATAAGTGCCATTCGTTCAACACCAATCGCATCTTTCATAATCCTGGCTTTGGTCTGGATGTCCAGCAGTAAAGTAGTAATATTTATTGTATTCCTCATGGTTCTTCCGATTGTCTGGACCAATGTAACGGAGGGCATCAGCAAAATTGATCCGCAGCTTCTGGAAATGGCTGCCGTGTTTGAACTCAGCCGGCGTCAGATTTTCAGGGTAATTGATATTCCCTCAGTATCACCTTTCTTTGTAACAGCTGCCACGACAGGGTTGGGTCTGGCCTGGAAAGCGGGCATAGCAGCGGAAGTATTAAGTACCCCCGCTGATTCGCTGGGGGGACGTTTGTATGAAGCCAAGATATACCTGGAGACGCCGGAACTTCTTGCATATACTGTCGTAATAATTGTGCTGAGCCTTCTTTTGGAAAAAGGGATGGTTTTTGTTTTCCGTAATACAGGTTCTTATTTCCGTCATCACGGACGTACGGAATTAGCAGCGGATACGCTAAGTCAAAACAGGAACGGGGGTACGGCAAGATGAGTATTCGCGTAGACCATATCAGCAAATCATATAAAGACAAAATTGTATTTGATGATTTCAGTATGGACTTGCCGGCGCATGGAATTGTTGGTCTGTCGGGGCCGTCAGGATGCGGGAAAACAACGTTCCTGCATATACTCGCCGGTCTGATTGCATTTGATTCCGGATCAATAACAGGTATATCCGGGAAACGCACGGGTGTTGTTTTCCAGGAAGACAGACTTCTTCCATGGCTGACAGCTGCAGAAAATCTGGATCTTGTAATCAAAAATCAAGCGAAAACGACTAAGTGGCTGGAGGAAATCCAGCTTTCGGATTATTCTGATTATTATCCTTCAGAAATGAGCGGAGGCATGAAGCGCCGTATCTCTCTGGCAAGGGCTCTCGCATTTGACTGTGATCTCTTATTAATGGACGAACCGTTTCAGGGACTTGATGATGTGCTTAAAGATAATATGCATAAATTGGTGCTGCGTGAAGCACAGTCAAAGCCCGTCCTTTTAGTTAGTCACGATAGTTCTGAACTAAGTGAATTGGCCGATCAGATATATCAGGCTGATGGAAAATCGTTTTCACTTGTAAACTATCATGAAAACGATTGAGAATCACAGTGGAAATTCACTATGATATTTTATTTTTAGATTATTCGAACAAATATTGCCACAAAAGGTACACAAAATCCTTAAAATTCCCTGTAAATTTTGGTACACTGGTAATGCAAAAATAGGAACCGGGTATCTCTTTTGCAAAAGTGCTTTGCAAAATGAGATCAATCAGGTTTTCGGACCGACGTAAGAAGTGAGCTGTACCGTGAAGACGGCTGATCTGACTTCTGTCCAGGAAAGGATTAATTATGAGTAACAATCAAACAGAACAACTTGCAATCAATGCCGTGCGCGTACTTGCGATGGAGGGCGTACAAAAAGCTAACTCAGGTCATCCGGGGCTCCCAATGGGATCTGCACCAATGGCTTTTGAGTTATGGGCCAATCACATGAGTCATAATCCGGCAGACCCGCAGTGGATTAACCGTGACAGGTTTGTCCTCTCTGCAGGACATGCTTCGATGCTTGAGTATTCATTACTGCATCTGTTTGGATACGGTCTTACAATCGAAGACCTTCAGCAGTTCAGACAGTGGGGCAGCAAGACGCCGGGCCATCCCGAATACAAACATACTGTCGGTGTTGAAACGACAACCGGTCCTCTGGGACAGGGTTACGCCAATGCAGTCGGTATGGCTATGGCGGAGGCACATCTGGCAGCCAAATATAATACGGACAATCAGAAGATAATTGATCATTATACATATGTACTGTGCGGTGACGGCTGCATGATGGAAGGTATTTCCAGCGAAGCAGCATCCCTTGCAGGAACACTTCAGCTCGGTAAGCTGATTGTTCTGTACGATGACAATGAAATTTCCATTGAGGGCGACACGGACGTTGCTTTCCGTGAAGATGTTCAGAAACGCCACGAAGCCTATGGCTTCCATGTTCAGGATGTTGCTGACGGCAATGATATTGACGCCATCAGTAAAGCTATTGACGCTGCAAAAGCTGTAACAGACAAACCTTCACTTATTGCTGTTCACACCAGAATTGCATATGGTTCACCGCTTGAAGGTGAGGAAGCTTCTCATGGATCTCCTCTAGGCAAAGAAAATATCGCAAAAACAAAAGAATTCTACTGCTGGCCCGGTTACCTCTGTGGATTTGATATTCCGCAGGAAGTAACGGACTACATGGCGGAAATACAGAAGGATCTTTCCAGCAAGCAGGAGAAATGGAACAAGCTGTTCGAAGCATGGAAGCTTGTAAACCCTGCATTAGCTGAAGACCTGCGCAAGAGTTATGACCAGGATGTTCCTGACCTTGAGAATGATCCGGGCTTCTGGAATTTCTCCGGCAAGGATGCAACCCGTTCAACAAGCGGGAAAGTCCTTAACTATCTGGCGGACAAACTTCCGAATATGTTTGGCGGAAGTGCCGACCTGGCACCGTCCAATAAGACGGAGCTCAAGGGTAAAGGCTTCTTCAGTGCAGATAATGCAGCAGGCCAGAATATTCATTTTGGTGTGCGTGAGCATGCAATGGGTGCCATAACTAACGGTATCGTTGTACATGGAGGCCTCAGGGGCTTCTGCGCTACATTCTTTGTTTTCACAGATTATATGAAAGGCGCTATGCGTTTGAGCGCACTCATGGATATCCCGACAATGTACGTCATGACACATGACAGTATCGGCGTTGGAGAAGACGGTCCGACACATGAGCCAATCGAGCAACTTGCAGCGCTTCGTGCGACACCCAATATGTACGTGTTCAGACCTGCAGACGGTAAAGAGACAGCTGCAGGTTATCTGGCCGCACTCAGGCAAAGTCACCCGATGTGTTTGGTACTAAGCCGCCAGAATCTTCCTACCTACGAAAAGAGCGGTCCTGTTGCCATGAAGGGCGGCTATGTAATCTCCGATATGGATAATTATAAAGCTATTATCATTGCATCAGGTTCCGAAGTCGAGATTGCAGTAGAAGCGCAGGGACAGCTCGCATCAGCAGGTATTCCTGTACGTGTTGTATCAATGCCCTCCACGGACCTCTTCGATGACCAGACGGCAGAGTATAGGGAATCAGTCCTTCCTAAGAGCTGCAAAGCCAGAGTATCCGTTGAAGCCGGCGTATCTATGCCCTGGTACAAGTACGTTGGTTCAGAAGGCGCCGTGATCGGAATCGATCATTTCGGAGCCTCTGCACCGGCTGAGATCCTGTACAAGGAATTTGGCTTCACAGCTGAAAATGTTGCTTCTACAGTTAAGCAGGTTATCGGCTGATCTTTACAGGCGGGCACGGAGCTTGTATTGTTTGATGAATTGATGAATTGATTAGTAACTGAACTAAATAGACACCGCTCAATTGGGCGGTGTTTTTTTGTAAAAATATTCATGCAAATGATTGGAAATCAGGTTATCATTACAGCATGCATATTATATTTTGAAAAGGAGGCAGCATGACTAAAAGTAATAGAAAACATAAAAGACTCATTATAATTATCCCGATACTTGTTTTTCTTGCGATTATGTTTTCCATCGTCTGGCTGATTAACAAAAAAAATGATGCGGCGAACAACCTGCCTGTTGTCATGGCCCATCGCGGCTATTTTGTGAATGCTGTTGAGAATACTTTGGGATCTCTTGAAGCAGCAGCAGCACTTAACCCGGATTATGTTGAGTTGGATGTTGTAGAATCCGCTGATGGTGAGTTATTTGTAATTCATGACAATAATTTAAAGAGACTGGCCGTACTTGATAAAAATATACGTGAAATGAGTAAAGATGAAGTCAAAGCCGTTGTTTTGAAGCAGAATGGCTTTGAAAGCAATATTTCAACATTAAACGAATTTATTGATAAGGCGATAGAGTTGGATCAAAATTTGAATGTTGAGATTAAGATTTATGGGAATGAGTCAAAGGATTATGTGGCAAATGTAGTTAGCCTGCTTAGTCACAAAAATGTTGAAAAGAAGTATTTGATTCAATCACTTGATTGGGATACCGTTCTGAAAGTGAACGAATTGGCTCCGGAAATTTCTGCAGGATATATTGCCATGAAAAATGATTTTGATATCAATAATAAAGGAATTGATTTCATCTCTATTCCTTCATATGATATTGCGAAAGTTTTGCTTAGTCATATTGATGTAACGAATAAACCAATCTACATCTGGACAATCGACGATGAAGAGTCCATCGAGAAAGTTTTTTCTCAAGGTGCCGATGGTGTCATTACAAATACATGCGATGAAGCGATTCAAATACGTGATCAACTGAAATTGACTGGTTTACTTATTTAAGAGTTTCTTTTTCCGGACTATTCGCGGAGAATATTGGGTATATTTGGTATAAAAGTTAAACAGAGCAGTTAAAAATAAGAACGCCTCACAATTGTGAAGCGTTCTTATTACTTATGGTGGGGACAAAGGGACTTGAACCCTTACAATATCACTATTGGCAGATTTTGAGTCTGCTGCGTCTGCCGATTCCGCCACGTCCCCTCGATGAAGTTCTTGAGAATTTTATCACAACATCTTGAAAAGTGTCAACGAATAGTTTATTATTTCTTCAACAGGAACCTTTTAACTTAGATCCCGTGAGGTCTGGAAGGGTGATTATGATAGCGGCTCGCATACATGCGGGCGATTTGCGCATATTTTCAGCCTTCCGCATATAAGATGCCGGAGGCTTTTTTGTGCTTATCTCACGGGATTTCGCAGTACTTGGGGTCTCGGACAGCGGTACATAACCGCACAGGAGGAAAAATGCCGGAATATTTTGAGAAGTCTATGTTAATGGATGAGACGGCTGTTAAGCGGGCTCTGGCTCGTATTGCTCACGAAATCGTTGAGAAGAATAAGGGACTCTCGAGTGTGGTCCTGATCGGGATTCAGCGCAGGGGCGTGCCGATGTCTCGCCGGATTGCCAAAATGCTGGGACAGATTGAGGGAGTCGAGCCACAAGTTGGCATTCTTGATATTACATTCTATAGGGATGACCTTTCCATGCTCAGTTCACATCCTGTTGTAAATGGTACGGATATTCCTTTCAATATCAACGGCAAGACTGTTGTACTGATTGACGATGTGCTTTTCACGGGACGAACAGTCCGCGCAGCTATCGAGGCAGTTTTTGATATGGGAAGACCGGCTGCGATTCAGCTCGCGATCATGATCGACAGAGGGCACCGGCAGCTTCCTTTTCGCGCTGATTTTGTAGGGAAAAATATACCGACTTCCAACACTGAGTCGATACATGTGGAACTTGTTGAAATTGACGGACGGGATTGTGTTGTCCTGTGTGATGAGGTGAAAGTATGAAGCTAAGGAATAAAGATTTACTCGGCATGAAGGAACTTCAGCCAGAGGAGATAGCGGAAATCCTTAAGACGGCTGAACTTATGAAGATGGTTCTCAAGTCAGGGAATAAGAAGACGTCCCATTTGCAGGGCAAATCTATTGTGACTCTTTTCTATGAGAACAGTACACGGACCAGACTGTCTTTTGAGATGGCTTCCAAATTCATGGGAGCGTCATCTGCCAATGTATCGGCATCAGGAAGCAGTATAAATAAGGGAGAATCCCTGATGGATACGGCAAGGACGATCGATGTCATGTCGACGGATATTATCGTAATGCGGCACAGCCAGTCGGGCGCGCCGCATTTTATTGCACCGAAGCTCAGTGCATCGATTGTGAATGCCGGTGACGGAATGAACGAACATCCTACGCAGGCACTTCTCGATATGTATACCATGAAGGAGAAGTATGGTTCGCTCGAAGGTCTTGAAGTGGCAATCTGCGGAGACATCTACCATAGCAGGGTTGCCAGAAGCAATACAATCGGCCTTACTAAGATGGGCGCCAGGGTCCGTGTTGCCGGACCTGCTACGATGATGCCGGTCGGAATGGAAAAACTGGGATGTACAGTCTGTAAAACGGTAGCTGATGCGGTTGACGGGGCTGATGTAGTCATGGGTCTTCGACTTCAGCTCGAACGCCAGACAAAATCGCTTTTCCCGTCTGTTCCGGAATACTATAAATACTATGCAATTGATCAGAAGATTCTTTCCCTTGCGAAGCCCGGCGCGATTGTAATGCATCCGGGTCCATGCAACCACGGCGTAGAAATGCCGACACTCATATATGACAGTCCGCAGTCCGTGATTAATGAACAGGTCACCAATGGTGTGGCGGTTCGTATGGCGGTTCTTTACCTGCTAATGACAAGGAGGAATCAGGAATGAGAATTCATTTGATTAACGGACAAATTATGGGAGCGCCCGGTATGTCCGAATTATTTATCGAAGACGGCTTCATTGTCAGGACTCTGAGCGGACCTGCGGATCGTACTATTGATGTAAAAGGCGGCGCAGTACTTCCCGGTCTGATTGATGCCCACTGCCATCTGCGTGATCCGGGATTCGAATATCGAGAGGATATTGTTTCCGGTACAAGAAGTGCTGCCAAAGGCGGCTTTACCAGTGTCTGCCCCATGCCCAACACCAGGCCGGTATGTGACAATGCATCGGTTGTCCGCAGTATTGTGACCAAGGCCAAAAACGAAGGCAGCGCGAATGTATTCCCGATCGGCGCTGCCAGCAAGGGTCTTGCCGGCAAAGAACTCGCTGAATTCGGCCTGATGAAGGAAGAGGGAATCGTAGCTGTCTCCGATGACGGACGTCCGATCGAGACACCTGACCTCTTAAGAAAAGTAATGCAGTATGCTTCCGACTTTTCGCTGCCGGTGCTAAACCACTGTGAAGAGCCGTCCCTGTCCGACGGTGTTATGAACGAAGGAGCGGTATCCACGGAACTAGGTCTGCGCGGAATACCGACAGCCGCCGAGGATGTTATGATCAGCCGGGATATTATTCTTGCTGAATACCTGAATCTGCCGATCCATATCTGCCATGTCAGTACCAAAGGCGGTGTGCGTATGATCCGTGAAGCAAAAGCGAGGGGTGTTAAGGTGACGGCGGAGACATGTCCGCATTATTTCGTACTTACGGAAGATGCCTGTCTTGGATTTGATACCAATGCCAAGATGAATCCGCCGCTGCGTATGGAAGAAGACCGTCTGGCGATTATCGAGGGACTGGCTGATAAGACCCTTGATCTGATTGTGACGGACCATGCGCCGCATCATGAGGACGAGAAAGACCTGGAATTCTCACTGGCCAACAACGGCATCGTAGGATTTGAGACAGCATTTGCACTCAGCTATACATACCTGGTTCGTCCGGGTTACTTGACACTTCCGGATCTTACAGCCTGTATGTCGGCGAATCCTTCCAGACTTTTCGGTCTTGGACGCGGCACTCTCGCTGCCGGGGCACCGGCTGACATATCGGTATTTGATCTGGATAACAGCTTTACCTTTGATAAGAACAAGATGCTCAGCAAAGCAAGAAACACTCCATTCCACGGATACACCCTGTATGGGAATACACTTCTTACGATTACAGGAGGGAAGATAACATATGAAGAACTTTGCTGACCGGCTGACGGAGCGTATTACCGCACTTTCAAACCCAACAGTTCTTGGTCTTGACCCACTTGCTGAATATGTTCCTTCAGAAATGCTTGCATACTGGGGAAGTCAGGTGGAAGATAAATCCATGGCAACAGCCATGGCTATCTATGATTTCAACCGTATGCTGATCGATGCAACCTGCGATATTATTCCCGCGGTCAAACCGCAGTTTGCCTATTATGAGATGTATGGCGTGCACGGTGTGGAGGCTCTTCGCCGCACGATTGCCTATGCGAAGGAAAAAGGAATGCTTGTCATAGCCGACGCCAAAAGAAATGATATCGGTTCAACAGCTGCCGCCTATGCCAACGCAATTATCGGAGAAACAACCCTCTGGGACAGTTCTGTAACCGCTATGAACGATGCCGATGCAGTCACGCTCAACGCCTATCTCGGCATTGACGGTATCAAGCCATTCATTGACGTAGCTAAAAGCAAAGGTAAAGGTATGTATATTCTGGTAAGAACATCCAATCCATCCGCAGGAGACTTCCAGGATCTTCGCACGGATGACGGACACACTCTTTATGAAAAAGTTGCAAAGAAAGTTGCTGCCTGGGGAGAAGAACTAATCGGGGAGAGCGGATACAGTTCGGTCGGCGCAGTCGTAGGCGCCACGTGGCCGGAGCAGGCAGCTGCCCTGCGGCAAATTATGCCCAAGACACTGATTCTTGTTCCCGGATACGGAGCACAGGGCGGCAGTGCCGATTCGGCAGCGGTAAATTTCGATGCGAACGGGAATGGCGCCATCGTAAATGCATCGAGAAGCCTGATGTGCGCCTACAGAACAAGGGAAGACCTGAAGCCTCTGGACTTCCAGCAGGCATGTTATGACGAAGCGCTCAGAATGAAGAAGGATCTGAACGATGCGATTGCCCGAAAAGGAAAGTCTTGAAGTCAACCGCAGCGATGTGTATAATAATACAGGTTTATGTATAAAAATAGAATGATCTGCCGATATATAAGTGACAGCTAAAGGAGAAATGTTATGCCAAGAAGAAATGACGTGAAGAGGGTTTTGGTTATAGGATCCGGCCCTATCATTATCGGGCAGGCTGCTGAGTTTGACTATGCGGGTACGCAGGCGTGCCGGGCTCTTAAGGCTGAGGGGTTTTTCGTAGTGCTGGTCAACAGCAACCCGGCTACCATCATGACTGATCCCGATATGGCGGATAAGGTTTTTCTGGAACCCCTGCAGATTGATGTCATTAAGAATTTAATTATAGATGAGCGGATTGACGGTCTGCTTGCGTCTCTCGGCGGACAGACCGGCCTGAATTTTGCAATGGAACTGTCTGAGTGCGGTTTTCTTGAAGAAAACAACGTAGTTCTTATGGGCACACAGGCCAAAGGTATTAAGATGGGCGAAGACCGGGAGGATTTCCGTGACGCAATGATCCGGATTAACGAACCCTGTATTCCCTCCGAGACGGCCCTGACGATAGATGAGTGCAAACGTATCGCCCTTACTATCGGTTATCCTGTAATCGTGCGTCCGGCATTCACATTGGGCGGTACAGGCGGCGGTATTGTTGCGGATGAAAAAGCACTCGTAGAAATTGCTGCAACCGGACTTGCGGTAAGCCGTGTGCATCAGGTCCTTATTGAGAAGAGTATCGCCGGCTGGAAAGAGATTGAATTTGAGGCCGTGCGTGATGCCAAAGGTAATAAGATCACAATCTGTTCAATGGAGAACTTTGATCCGGTAGGTGTTCATACCGGTGACTCGATTGTTGTTGCCCCTGCGCAAACCCTTACGGATATAGAATACCAGACACTGCGTACATCAGCTCTTAAAATTGTAGAAGAACTGCAGATTGTAGGCGGATGCAACGTGCAGTACGCGCAGCATCCGACAAACGGGAACTACGCGGTTATTGAGGTTAACCCGAGACTGTCAAGATCTTCGGCCCTCGCGTCCAAAGCGACAGGGTATCCGATTGCAAAAGTTGCCTCAAGAATAGCCTGCGGATATTCGCTTGATGAGATTCCCAATGAAGTTACCGGATGTACGAAGGCGTGTTTTGAACCGGCACTTGATTATATCGTAACGAAAATTCCCAAATTTCCTTTTGATAAGTTCGTAAAAGCCAAGCGTACGTTAGGAACTCAGATGAAAGCAACCGGTGAGGTTATGGCAATTGCCAATACCTTTGAAGCGTCCCTGATGAAGGCGATCCGGTCACTCGAGCTCAACATCTACGGACTTCTTGTACCGGTTGTCCATGAGTTGTCGGACGACGCACTTGAGAAGAGACTCCATACCGTCGATGACATGCGTATGTTCGTACTTGCGGAAGCAATCCGCAGAGGATATTCGATTGAGGATCTCTACGAGATCACACTTGTAGATAAATTCTTTCTTACAAAGCTTTCGAATCTGGTATCGATGGAAGAATCACTGCTTGCCTGCGGCAAACAAGAACTGCTTTCAGATGATTCCGGATGCAAAGATATCCTTAGTGATGAACTACTTGGCAAAGCGGTTAAAATGTCATTTATCGATTCATATATCGCAAAGCTTGTTTGTGATACTGCCGACAATATCCGTGCGCGCCGCAAAGCTCTGGGACTTTTGCACACTTTCAAGATGGTTGATACCTGTGCCGGTGAGTATCAGGCGGTGACTCCGTACTATTATTCGACTTTTGACAGGTATAACGAAGCAATAAGGACGGACCGCAAAAAAGTTCTCGTACTCGGTTCCGGTCCGATCCGGATCGGTCAGGGCATCGAATTTGATTACTGTTCGGTCCACTCCGTATGGGCGCTTAGAAAACTTGGCTACGAAGCAATCATTGCCAATAACAATCCTGAGACCGTATCGACAGATTTTGATACTTCGGACCGCCTGTATTTTGAGCCGCTGACAGCAGATGATGTCCGCGCAATCATTGAGAATGAAAAACCGGACGGCTGCATCTGCCAGTTCGGCGGGCAGACGGCTATAAAGCTTATCAAAGCGGTCTCCGAAATGGGGGTCCCGATATTCGGCACCTCGGCCGACATGGTCGATGCAGCGGAAGACAGGGAGCGCTTTGACGCCATTCTTGAAGAATGCAAGATCAAAAGACCGAACGGCAGCACAGTTTTCACTACAGAAGAAGCAGTGGCAACAGCCAACGACCTTACATACCCGGTACTCGTCCGGCCTTCCTATGTACTGGGTGGGCAGGGCATGGCCATTGTTTATAACGACCAGGAAATGTTCGAATACATGCGTATCATCAATCTTGTCGAACAGGAACACCCTATACTTGTTGATAAATATCTTCGTGGTGTGGAACTGGAAGTTGATGCAGTATGTGACGGCAAGGACATCCTGATACCGGGCATTATGGAGCATCTTGAGAGAGCAGGTGTTCACTCAGGCGACTCCATCTCGATATTCCCTGCATATATTCCCGCCCATGTCCGTGATACAATCGTGGAATATACCAGAAGGCTTGCCCTGGCACTTCACGTCATCGGTCTTGTTAATATTCAGTTCATACTTTTCAATGACGAAGTATATGTAATCGAGGTTAACCCGAGATCATCGAGAACGGTACCATACATCAGTAAGGTTACCGGAATACCGATCGTTGATGTGGCAACTGAGATTATGCTCGGCGGCTCTCTTTCGGATTTCCAATACGGAACGGGTCTCTACGCGAGATATCCCTGGGTGTATGCTATCAAGGCACCTGTTTTCTCTTTTGAAAAACTGCATGATGTCGATATAAGCCTCGGACCGGAGATGAAAAGTACCGGTGAGGTTCTGGGCCTTTCAACAAGCTATGCCCAGGCTATGTACAAAGCAATTCTTGCTTCCGGGTTTAAGTTTCCGCTCAAAGGCGAGGGTGTAATGATGACTGTCAGGGACAGCGATAAACGCGATCTCATCCCGCTGGCCGATAAGCTTATGCGGCTCGGGTATGAACTGTACGCTACCGGCGGGACGGCAAATTATCTGAATAATGCAGGTATTCCGACTAGCAGCGTCCGTAAGATCGAAGAGGAGTCACCGAATTCCCTCGACTATGTCGCTGCCGGTAAGATTAAGCTTCTGATCAACACGGAAGCCAATGGCTCTGTCATGATTAATAACGGTTTTCGCCTCCGCAGAACCTGCATAGAGCACGGCGTGCCTACGATTACTTCGCTTGATACACTCGTGGCCGTTATCGAATGCCTTGAGAGAAAGCTTAAGCCTACAGACCTGATAGCATACGAGCTGTCCGGTTTTGCTGAAATTGTTTCAGCTACACGTTTCAATGAAGTTCCGCAGAATGAATCTCCTCTTGAAAACAAAATGCTTCAAAAGTAATAACGCAGCTGAAGATTGAAAAGGTGAAATATGGAAATAGAATATGAGGCCGCTCTGATTGGAAAAGAGATTCTCGGAAAAGGGAATGCACTATTAACCTTTTCCTGTGAAGAAATAGCCCGAAAGGCTCAGCCCGGGCAGTTCGTTAATATCTCGTGCCGCTATTTCCTGAAGCGTCCGCTGGGAATCTGTACCGTAGATACGGCAGCGGGTACTTTCTCTGTAGGAGTACGCGAAGTAGGGGCCGGTACCAAAGATATCCTTTCATCACGAATCGGTGATGTGTTCTTTGTTCTTGGACCGCTTGGCCACGGATTCTCCTTTGAAGGAGTCCGGAAGATCATCGCAGTCGGAGGGGGAACCGGAATTTATCCATTGTATTTTTCGCTTGAAAGGGCCTCGGAACTGGGAATACCTGCTGTTTGTGTAAACGGTTTCCGCAGCAGGGAAGACTCCTTTTTCCTGAATGAATGTGAAAAGATTGCTGAAAAGACTTTATTCTCCACCGATTCCGGTGATTTCGGAGTTAAGGGCAACGTACTTGATTCATTAGCACTTCTGGCGCCGGATGAGCTTGAAGGCGCAGCTGTCTTTACTGTCGGTCCAGAGATCATGATGAAAAAAGTGAGCGAATGGGCTGCGTTGAACGGCCTTTCCTGTCAGGTTTCGCTTGAAAAAAGAATGGCATGCGGAATCGGTATTTGCCTGGTATGTGTATGTAAAGTCAAAACTTCTGAAGAAGGCGTTCCTTTTCATCATGTAAGATGCTGCAAGGAAGGACCCGTTATGAACGCGTCGGAGGTAATATGGTAGATTTGTCAGTTCATGTTGGAAGTATAGAACTTCAAAATCCAGTGATGCTTGCGTCAGGAACATGCGGATTCGGAAGGGAACTTTCTGAATATATGGATTTTTCCGGATTGGGAGGAATCTGTTCGAAAGGCCTGACACTTCTTCCAAGAGAAGGAAACCCCGGCTGCCGGGCAGCTGAAACAGCGTCCGGTATGCTGAACAGTGTCGGACTTCAAAATCCGGGCCTCGAGGTATTTCTGGAGAAAGAACTGCCGTTTATGAACAGTCTCGGTACACGGGTCATTGTTAATATTGCCGGGCATAGTACGAATGACTATCAGCGAATGGTTGAACAGGTAGGATCGCCTGCATGCGCAGTTGATGCACTGGAACTCAACTTGTCCTGTCCCAATGTCACAGAGGGCTGTATGACGATAGGAGCGACCGCAGAAGGCGTATATGCTTTGCTTCGCGCAGTCCGGGATCTGACGGAGAAGCCTATATGGGTAAAACTGACACCCAATGTTACTTCAGTCACAGATACAGCCTTGGCAGCACAGGAAGCCGGCGGAGATGCTGTCGTTCTGATCAATACGCTTTTGGGAATGGCTGTCGATATCAGAACAAGACGGCCGATTCTTCAGAACAATACCGGCGGACTCTCGGGACCTGCGATCAAGCCGGTAGCCCTGCGCATGATCAGTGAATGT
>Ga0209540_10001130_pt1 | contig 21227 bp, 17 predicted proteins | sample BarGraIncu01121A_FD_184501 | JGI IMG/M metagenome (GOLD analysis project Ga0209540, IMG submission 184501) | Arctic peat soil microbial communities from Barrow, Alaska - Barrow Graham LP Incubations 011-21A (SPAdes) (version 2) | ecosystem: Environmental > Terrestrial > Soil > Wetlands > Peat... | reverse complement strand
AGAAGAGATAGAAGAGATAGAAGAGATAGAAGAGATAGAAGAGATAGAAGAGATAGAAGAGATAGAAGAGATAGAAGAGATAGAAGAGATAATAGAGATAGAAGAGATAATAGAGATAGAAGAGATAGAACAAATTAAAGAAATAGAAGAAGCTCTGCGGTCAACTGGATCACGGAGTTTTTTTGATATGGGCGGCAAAAGATGCACATGCAGACATAAGATTATTGAGCCATAGTAAATAGCATTGACATTTGCACGGTACAGTACTATGATCACTACTATAAATTATATACTAGCAAGGTAGAACAGGAGATTAATATGGACATTTCAAAAATAAGGTTGATTGAGCCCGGTGTCCCGCCGTACAGAAAATCGGTAAAGAATCTGTATACATATAACAAATTTATTCGAACTCCGTCTGTTGGTCTTCTTACGCTTGCAACGCTGGTAAAAGAAGTCGTTGATGATACGCTAATGTACAGCGAGTCCATTTCAACAATACGGTGGGACGATGTGCTCGATGCGGACATCGTTTTTATCGGTATTTTCACATTTGCTGCAAAAAGAGGATATGAGATAGCACGATATATTAAAGAAAATTCCAAGGCTATTGTTGTGATGGGAGGACTTCATGCTTCCATGAATTACCCGGAAGCGGTTAACTATTGCGACTATGTCTTACTTGGGGAAGGCGATGAGACGATCATTACCTTTATTCAAGCAATCAGAAATAATAGCCCGATCGATTTCCCGGGAGCCGCGTACAAATCGGGACAGGAAGTCATTTGTACCGGGGCCGGGCAGCCGCCCGAGAATATCAATATAATACCCAATAGAAATTTACTATATCGATACAGTAAAATGGCCGGATACAATACTATATGGGCTCAGGTGCATGCTTCAAGGGGCTGTCCCCATAACTGTGATTATTGTTCGGTCGTACGCCATTTCGGACGCAAAGTCAGAACGAGAACGCCGGATAATATTTTGGAAGATATGAAGCAGGCGATTGCATTTCAGGAACAGGGATTGTTCCCGCGTTTGAACCGCATTCTGTGGTTCACGGATGACAATTTTTTTGCTGATCGACAGTGGGCGATTTCTGTACTGCGTGCCATTATAGACAGCAAAATCAAGTATAACTTTTCTGTGCAGGCAAGATTTGAAGTCGGGTTTGACGATGAGATGCTTGATCTTCTAAAAGAAGCCGGATTCCTCGAATTAGCTATGGGGATTGAATTTCTGGAAGACGAAGCTTTTGCGTCGAATCATAAGAAGAGTTCTTATTCCGAGATTAGCAGGTCGGTGGATAATATACAAAAGCACGGACTAAATGTACGCGGGTTATTTATCATGGGAGCCGACAATCATACAAAGGGTGTCGGAGACCGACTTGCAAACTTTGTAATAGAGCATGATATTCACGGAGTTCTCATTCAGTCCATGTACTTTGTACCCGGCACGCCATCATATGAATCCCACAAAGATAAACTGATTCATCAGGACTGGTCAAAATATAACGGTAATGTGGTACATTTCCCCGAGAATATTTCCCCATATGACTTACAGTTGGAAATTATTCATGCAAGCAGGAAAATATATTCACGCAGAAGACTGCTGAAAACGATCTTTTGTGAAAAAGCATATAATAAGGTTATGTTCATTGGCGAATACTTTTGGCAAAAGAGTGTGCGTGCCAACCTAAAGAAAGAGCTTCCCTATTTGAAATCAATAAGTACATCAAATAATTTGAATTAACAGGTTAAGAGGAACAACATAACTATTGCATTATAATACGCATGTACGAATTATAAAAAACTTCCCGGATAATTAGTCCGGGAAGTTTTTGTATCCTGCTTACAACATCAGGACTTTTTGGCAGGGGAGACAGGGATCGAACCTGCAACCGACGGTTTTGGAGACCGTTGCTCTACCGTTGAGCCACTCCCCTGTATCATTCACTTTTGTCAGGCGTTCGGCAATTGTTTGCTGTCATTGAAATGAAACATTCACAAGTTTAATGGACGGTTTGCATCGTGTCAAGTTGAATGTTATCATTTCTTTAAAGAAAATGTTTTATACATCATAAATGTAATATATGCGTGAGGGAGAATCGAGAGATGATTTTAGCGGTTATAGGGACTGGTAATATGGGACAGGCACTGGTTTCAGGCTTTTTAAGCAAGGGCCTCCTGACTCCTGAAGATATTCGCATCTGTGATAACGATGAGAAAAAAGTTTTTGCATTTGCTGAACAAACGGGCTGTATTCCCTTCACAAATGCATCGGAAGCAGTCATTGATGCTGATTATGTGCTTCTGAGCGTCAAGCCGCAGGTTATTGACAAGACGATTCAGAATTTACTGACTTCTCTTTCTCCGAAGACAGTAATCATTTCGATCGCAGCTTCCGTTAAAGTAAGCCGTCTGCGTAGTCTGCTTCACCTCGAGACTCCGATTGTACGCGTTATGCCGAATACTCCGGCTCTTGTGGGCGCTGCTGTTTCTGCTGTCTGTTTTGACGGCGTAAATGAACAGAACATGTCATTTGTCCTTTCTTTACTGGAAACATGCGGACTTGTGGTTCCCTGCGACGAGAAAATGCTTGATGCTATAGGCTGCGTTTCAGGAACGGGACCAGCTTTCGTAATGCTGTTTATTGAGTCGCTGGCGGATGCTGCCGTTAAGCTTGGGATTCCCAGAGCAACGGCTCTGGAAATCGCTGCAATGACTGTTTACGGATCCGGCAAATTAGCCGTCGAGACTAAAACGCATCCGGCTGTGCTTAAAGATCAGGTCTGCTCCCCGGGCGGAACAACGATTGAGGGTGTGCTGGCATTGGAGAAACATGGTCTTCGTGCGGCTGTTGAAGCGGCAGTCGTTGCTGCGGATGAGAAGACTCGTCTTCTGGCGGGGGGCTGACCCGAAGTGGCAAATGACTTACAGGTAGAAATATACACAGACGGAGCGTGCTCCGGTAACCCCGGACCCGGCGGCTGGGCGGCAGTCCTTGTATCGTCAGGACGCGAAAAAGAGATCTCGGGCGGTGAAGAATCAACTACCAATAACCGGATGGAGCTGACGGCAGCTATGGAGGCACTCAAGAAACTCAAAAAACCGTGTTCAGTACATCTATACAGTGACAGTGCATATCTTGTGAATGCATTTTTGCAGGGATGGATTATATCCTGGAAGCGAAACGGATGGAAGAACAGTACCAAACAGCAGGTGAGCAATAAGGATCTCTGGTTGGAACTCGATCGCCTCGCTTCCCTTCATAATATTACATGGTGTAAAGTTAAAGGGCATTCTGATCATGAGTACAATAACAGATGCGATGCTTTAGCCGTCGCCGAGGTAGTTAAAATTAAGAGCAGGGAAGGAAACGAAACGCATGAGTGAAGATTTAACGAATGATTATCTTGGGGAGCGGGAGCCATACCCGCATATTGATTATCCGGTCGGCGAAAGTCATCCGGGTGACCCGAGCGAGCATATTCTTAAGAAGACCCGGCTTTTTACCGGAAAAGTATTTGCAGCAGAGATGATGGATGTACGTCTTCAGGACGGCAGCCTGAGTAAACGTGAAATTGTCAGGCATAACGGAGGGGCTACGATTGTGCCGCTCGATGATGATATGAATGTCTATGTGGTTCGCCAGTTTCGCGCCCCTTTTCAACAGGTTCTCGTCGAGACGCCTGCAGGAAAGCTCGAAGTAGATGAAGACCCCCGGGACTGTGCCATTCGTGAGCTTCGCGAGGAGACAGGCCTCATTGCCGATAATGTCGTGGACCTGGGCTGCATTTTTCCTTCACCGGGATATTGTGCCGAGGCATTATATCTTTTTCTTGCAACAGGTTTGCATCAGCGGGAAAATGCTCTTGATGAAGGCGAATTCCTGAATGTTGAGAAAATTCCGCTGACAGAACTACTGAGCAAGATTGAGTCCGGCAAAATCCGTGACGCCAAGACAGTTGTTGCTCTCTTAAAAACTGCAAGGAGGGTCGGGCTCTGATGGATGCAGCGCCGGTTAATCACAGACGGGAAGTGACAGGCGTGGTTTTTCTCGCCTTTGCTATTATTTTGGGAGTATCCTACTACCTCCCGCCTTCAGCTACGGGAATGATGGGCGTACTTTTGAATTCAATGGGTAAAGGCCTTTTTGGCGTCACAGCATATGCCATTCCTGTTTTGTTCATGTATGCAGCCGTTGATTTTTTCATTGAAAAGCGCACGGATGTAGCTCCCCGGCGTGTCAAATCCGTGCTGCTCGTGTTACTTGCCGCATGTGCGCTGTTTCCCGTATTCACTGTGAGCAGGGACACGATAGCAGCTATGTGTCTTGACGTGACCGGTAATAAGTCTCTGGCAAGTAATGGGTTCTCTATTCTCTGGAAGTCAGGTATTGATCCTGATATGTTCCGTACTACACCAACCGACACGACCAATTTTCTGACCGGCGGAGTTATCGGCGGTGCGGTTGCGATTGCCCTTGAGACGATCGCAGCGCGTACAGGCGCTATGATTATTCTTATGGCATTCGTACTTTCGCAGATTGTCCTGATTTTCAATGTTTCACTGACAAGGACCGCTTCACGAACAGCACAGGCTATCAGGACAACGACGTATCGTGCCTCCGGTGCAATCCGTTCGGGAGCGCAGTCCCTGCGGGCGTTCTCACAGCAGGTCGACCAGAAACCATATGATTCTTCTGATTACAGTGATGCGAATAATTACCCCGGTTCACAGATCGACTTGTCACAGCTTCGATCGGAAGATATTTCGCCGTTTAACGAGCCGGAGACTGTCATGCACCAGGGGTTCATTGATCTCGAAGGCACACCAGCCCCTATGTCTGCCAGCTCACATCGGGAAATCAATCCTTATGATGTGGATCTGTCTAATCCGCCTCCCATATATACAAAACGCAATGAACAGCCGTTTGAGCCGGTAGAGACATTGGTTGAGACTGACTTCATCAGATCTGCCAAGGAGCCATTTCCGACGTCTGAGGCTCAGGCGGTATCTCAAATTCCCGGGTTCCTCAGAGAAAAAGAAGCGTCCACCTGGCTTGATATTCAGATGAATACCGCAAATTCTGAAGACGTATCTGTTACCCATATTCCGATTCGCCGTATTGGGGTTGACGGGTATGATGTTCATACCAGCGGGCAGGATGATTTCGACGAGAGATCTGAGTATACTGAAGTTCAAAGGACATCTGAGATGACTGGTTCCACACCTGTACGTACCCATTCTGCGGCACAGTCTGCTCCTTCGGTACATGCGGAACAGGCAGAACAGGCAGAACGCAAGGAATATGCGGGATCCAATTCTTTTGCAGTAACTTCGAAGGAAGGACCGGCTGTCCATATTCCATCCGACAAAGAGAAAAACCGCCAGATTTCGCTTTCGTTTCCCAAACAGTCCTTTAAAGTCGCGCCGTCGTCTCTACTGCTTCCTGACAGTAAGGATGACTCCGGAAGAGCAACCCAGGCATCTTTGATTGCACAAGGCAAAAAACTCGAAGATACACTGGCCAGCTTCGGCGTCGCTGCGAAAGTAGTAAATATTACACATGGACCTGCAATTACGCGTTTTGAATTGACTCCGGGTCCCGGCATCAAGGTAAGCCGAATTGTGAATCTTACGGATGATCTGGCGCTCGCCATGGCGGCCGTCGGCGTCCGCATTGAGGCGCCTATTCCAGGTAAATCGGCAATCGGAATCGAGATACCGAATGTTGAGACAACACCGGTTACCTTAAGAAGCCTCATTGACTCACCCGGTTTCAAGAAAAATACTACAGCTCCGCTGGTAGCTGCCCTCGGGCGCGATATACCCGGTAATCCTATATTCTGTGATCTTGCAAAAATGCCGCATCTTCTGATAGCCGGAGCCACCGGTTCAGGAAAATCTGTCTGTATCAACTCTATATTGATCAGTATTTTGTGTAAGGCAACGCCTGAGCAGGTCAAGCTGATTATGATTGACCCCAAAGTTGTTGAATTATCGATCTATAACGGAATTCCGCATCTTCTTGCTCCGGTTGTGACCGATCCCAAAAAAGCAGCCAACACACTGAACTGGGCGGTAGGTGAGATGACGAGGCGTTACGGATTTTTTGCTGAATCTTCCGTACGTGATTTCCGTGGATATAACGAAGAACTCAGCAAGCGTAAAGAACCACCGCTTCCCTTAATTCTAATTGTTATCGATGAGTTAGCTGACCTGATGCAGGTTGCATCGAAAGAAGTTGAGGAATCAATCGCTCGCCTGACCGCGATGGCACGTGCGGCCGGAATTCATCTTCTGATTGCAACGCAGCGACCGTCTGTTGATGTCATTACGGGAGTAATCAAAGCAAATATTCCTTCACGTATCGCTTTCGCAGTTGCATCACAGGTTGACAGCCGTACGATCCTTGATATGGCGGGTGCTGAAAAATTACTTGGAAAAGGTGACATGCTGTATTATCCTCAAAGTGCTGCTAAGCCTCAGCGCGGTCAGGGTGCTTTTGTATCCGACGCCGAGGTCGAATCGGTCATTGAATACTTGAAAGCACAGAATATGGGCACATATGATCCGGATCAGGCGGAGGCTATTATTTCTGCAGTGCCCGGCGGAATGAAATCATCCGAAAGGGATGCAGGGGATGATGACGAGCTTCTCCCCAAGGCGGTAGAAATTATTATTTTGGCCGGCTGCGCATCTGTCTCGATTTTGCAGCGCAGAATGAATATCGGTTATCCACGTGCAGCCCGTCTTATAGACAGGATGCAGGAAAAAGGATATGTAGGACCATTTGAAGGCAGTAAGCCACGGAAACTCTTGATTTCACAGTCGCAGTGGCTGGAGATTCAGGCAAAGGGAGGATAAATATCATGTCAGCAACAATCATCTCGGGTAAAGAAGTCTCAGCTCAGCTCCGTGAACAAATGGCAGAAGAGGTACGGCAGATATTTGTGGAGGGGCATGGACTCAAGCATTTCTGCCCGCCCGGCCTGGCTGTAATTCAGGTAGGACATGACCCTGCGTCGTCAATCTATGTCACCAATAAGAAGAAAGCATGTGATCAGATCGGTATGGTGTCATTCGGATACGAACTTCCTGTCGATGTGTCTCAGGAGGAACTGATTGACTTGATCGAAACACTTAATAATGATCCGCGTGTTCACGGCATTCTTTGTCAGCTTCCGTTGCCTCCGCATATGGACGAGTTCTCGGTTATTTGCGCTATCGCACCCGAAAAGGATGTAGACGGATTTCATCCGGTGAATAAGGGGCTTCTTTCTATTGGAAGAGAGTGCCTTGTGTCATGTACGCCTTTAGGCTGCCTTGCCCTTTTGAAAAACCAGGGAATCACCATTTCCGGCAAACATTGTGTAATTATCGGCCGCAGCAATATTGTAGGCAAACCGGTATCGCAGCTTATGCTCGCCGAAAATGCTACAGTGACTATTGCGCATTCACGCACGCAAAACCTGCCGGAACTTTGCAGACAGGCAGATATTCTGATCGCCGCCATCGGTAAAGTGGGATTTGTTACCAGTGATTTTGTGAAACCGGGCGCGATCGTAATAGATGTCGGCATCAATCGCTGCGAAGACGGAAAAGTCCGGGGAGACGTTGATTTTGCAGGTGTATCAGAGGTAGCAGGAGCTATTACACCGGTACCCGGCGGGGTTGGCCCGATGACGATTACAATGCTTCTTCAAAATACACTTTATGCATATAAAGCAATAACAGGAAGGCAGTGACATAAATATGACAGTTAACAGCGACAGAAAAATTCACAGTGCGGAGATTATCTGCGTAGGTACAGAACTTCTGATGGGACATACACTAAATACAAATGCCGGATATCTTGCGAAGCAGCTTGCTGAGCTTGGTATTCCTTCATTCAGACAAACCGTTGTCGGTGACAATGTCGAGCGTCTTGCACTTCAGATAAAAGAAAGTGCCGGCCGAAGCGATCTAATCATTTTTACCGGCGGACTTGGACCGACTATGGACGATTTGACGATGGAAACGGCGGCATCCGTCGCAGGTCTTCCCCTGGTAATGCATGAGGAAAGCTATAAAAATCTTACCAGGTTTTTTGAGCGCATCGGCCGCCCAATGACACAGAACAATCTGAAACAGGCGATTCTCCCGTCTCCTGCTGTTATTTTCCAGAATACCAACGGAACCGCCCCCGGTGCGATGTTTGACTGCCCGGCTCCGAATGCCGGAGACCCCGATCATATGGCACAGCTGATCCTTCTGCCCGGTCCCCCGTCGGAAGTAGTTCCGATGTTTACCCTGTCCGTTCGTCCTCTTCTGGAAAAACTGGCACCCTTTACACTTAAGACTGCTTATGTCCATCTGATTGGTGTCGGCGAATCAGCAGCGGAGACGAAGATCAGGGACTTGATTGATACACAGGTCAATCCAACAATTGCCCCCTATGCCGCGGAAGGCGAGTGTATGTTCCGCGTGACGCAGCGAATTGATTCAGATAATGACCCGGATCTGCTTTCTCCGGTCATTGATGAGCTCAAAGCACGTTTTGGTGAACACATCTATGAGATCGGGACCCGTTCCATGAAAGAGGTTGCCTATGATCTGCTTTTGTCGCAGGGCAAAACAATCTCTTTTGCAGAAAGCTGTACATCGGGAATGGTATCTTCGGAGTTCGGAGATATTCCCGGAGCATCAAAGGTATTCTCCGGATCGGTTGTGTCCTACAGCAACCACGTCAAAACATCCGTCCTGGGCGTGCCTGCGTCCGTTCTGGACACTTTCGGCGCCGTAAGTGAAGAATGTGCCGCCTTAATGGCACAGGGCTGCAGAACGCTCATGAAGACCGATATAGCCGTATCTCTTACCGGAATCGCCGGACCTGACGGAGGAACGGATGAAAAGCCTGTCGGACTGGTATATCTTGCCATTTCCGATGAAAACGGTACGGTCGTTGAAAAACTGTCTCTGCGCGGCAACCGGATGCGCATCCGCCGCGTTGCGACGCTCGCGGCTTTTAATCTGATCCGTACCAGGCTTATATAATTATGAGGGAGCCGGAAGATCAGATTTATCTTCATAAAGAGCCGCGAAAAAGCCGTGCTGCCAGTATGGCGCTTGCAACATTCCTGATGATAATTGGACTTACATTATCAAAAGGGACCGGATTTCTGCGTGAAATATTTATCGGTATTAAGTTTGGATACCTGAATGTACAAGCTGATGCCTTCTATCTGGGATTTCAAATTCCGGATCTATTCTTTCAGCTTCTTGTAGGCGGATCTATCCAGGCGGCAATTACGCCTTCACTTGCCCGTGCGATTGAACGCGGAGACCATAAGAGGGGCTGGCGCAGTGTAAGTATTTTCATTACTATGATGACGGTGATAATGCTTGCTGTAACCACCCTCGGGATGCTTCTTTCGGACTTTATTTTCCCGCTGATCTATTCAGGTACGGCCACCGAAATTGTATCTCTTGCAGCGAAGTCTTCGAAGGCACTTTTCCCTCAGGTCTTTTTTATGATGCTGGCGGCTTTGTGCATAGGAATCCTGAATGCTTATAAGAAGTTCTCCTCGACGGCGTTTGGACCTACTGTTTACAATATATGTGTTGTTATTTCTATTCTTGTTTTTGGAAAACCGACAAATCAGGCAGTTATCAATACTGCTATAGGAATCACGGCCTCGGCAGGTGTGTATTTTCTCCTCCAGTTCTTTATGGCAAGACGGGAACTGAAAAGTTTCCGTCTTTCGCTGGATACGCATGACGAGGGTTTCAGAGAGCTACTGCGCCTGGCGGTTCCCACCATGATATCCGCATCAATTGTCCAGCTGAATACGATCATTATCACAAATTTTACCGGTGGATTCGGTAAAGATTCAGGAATCATTCAGTCACTTAATAATGCAAAGACGATCTGGCAACTGCCCTATGGTATTTTTGCAGTAGCAGTCGGAAGCGTCATGCTGCCGTCACTTTCTGCGCATTTTGCCGCCCGGGATTACAAGACAACAAGAGTACTTCTTGGAAAAAGTCTCAGAAATGCATTATTTCTGACAATACCTTCCGCCGGACTTTTGCTGGCTCTGCGCCATGATGTGGTTCCGGCCATTTTGAAATGGACAGAATCTTATAAAACTGAATCAGGTGAGACAACTGCACTGTTCCTGATGGGGTATTGTCTGGCGATTATTTTCCAGACAGTAGTTTTTATATACAACCAGGCCTTTTATGCCATTGGAAAGACGAAAATACCTTTGTATACCGGTGCCTTATCGATGGTACTCATATCCGGATTCTGCTTTATCCTTAAATCACTTGGTCTGTTGAAGCCGGGGTCTGTGGTGGGTGCTCTTGGACTTTCTCTTGCCTACTCATTGACAAGCATAATCACGGCTGTAATACTATCCACTGTATACAATAAAAACAGGCAGCTGGCGCCGAAAAGTCTTGTGCCTTTTATTATACGTTCGTGTATCTGTCTGGGCGTATTGCTCCTTGTCGTATATGCAGTCAATGTTTTCCCCGTTAATCCGCAGAGTAAAAGCGGAGAGCTTGCTTGGCTTGCTGTTCGGGCCTCAGCCGGGTTCGGAGGATATCTTCTCGCTGCACGTGCGATGCAGATGAAAGAACTGAGTTCATTTGTCGACCGCATCAGAAGAAGAAAGAATCCTGCGGCATAAGCCTTTGGTGTTTGTGATGTATTGTCGCTTTTTGTAAGACTTTGTCGAAAAGTATTTTGTAAATCCGGTTGACTTCCGTGTAAGCTATTAATATAATAAACACATAAAGAACGAATGTTCGACGAGGAGGATATTATGGCAAAGGCTGATAAACAAGGTAAATCCAATCAGGAGATCTCGCAGAAATCAGATTCCAACCGTGCACGTGCACTCGATGCAGCACTTTTACAGATAGAGAAACAGTTCGGGAAAGGTGCCGTAATGAAGCTTGGAGAGAAGACCGGGATGCAGATTGAGGTAATTCCGACCGGTGCCCTGACTCTTGATATAGCACTCGGTGTCGGCGGCGTTCCCAAGGGGCGTGTTATAGAAATATTCGGGCCTGAGTCTTCCGGTAAGACGACGGTTGCCCTTCACATTGTTGCTGAAGCTCAGAGAGCAGGAGGAACAGCGGCATTCATTGATGCTGAGCATGCTCTTGACCCGGCTTATGCGGCCAAAATCGGCGTTAATATTGATGAGTTGATTATTTCCCAGCCGGATACCGGTGAACAGGCTCTTGAGATTACAGAGGCACTTGTCCGAAGCGGTGCAATCGATGTTATTGTAATTGACTCTGTTGCAGCTCTTGTCCCGAAGGCGGAGATCGACGGGGAGATGGGCGACTCACATATGGGTCTTCAGGCTCGAATGATGTCTCAGGCGCTGCGTAAGCTTGCCGGTGTTATCAGTAAGTCCGGTACTGTATGTATCTTTATCAACCAGCTTCGTGAGAAGATAGGCGTAATGTTCGGCAGCCCGGAGACGACAACCGGCGGACGTGCCCTGAAGTTCTATGCCTCGGTTCGCCTTGATGTGCGAAGAACGGAGAGCATTCGCAACGGGACTGAGATTGTCGGCAACCATACCAGGATTAAGGTTGTTAAGAACAAGGTTGCGCCGCCTTTTAAGGAAGCTGAATTTGATATTATGTACGGCGAAGGAATTTCAAAGGAAGGCTGTATTGTAGAACTGGGCGTAACCAAAGATATTATTGATAAGAGCGGTTCATGGTTCTCATATAACGGGCAGAGAATCGGTCAGGGCAAAGACAACGCTCGTATATTTCTTAAGGAGAATCCTGCCATACGCGATGAAATTGAAGGCAAGATCCGCAGTTCTCTTGAAGCAGTTCCGGTCGACGCTGTTGTATCGGTTGATGATCCGGCTTCCGAATCAGATATCCTTGGTGTTGATTTTTGATCGGCTCACAAGCCTGCATTATTCGTATCTTCTGAAAGCGAGGACAGTATCTTGATCGATTCCTTCCGGGAGGCGCGTTCTCTGGCAGTATCGTATATTGGAATATCTCATAAGACCAGCGGAAAGACGAGTGAATACTTAATCCGCAAAGGTGTTTCCAGAGAGATTACAGAGCAAGTCGTCTCAAGTTTAATTGATGACGGATACATTGATGATCTGCGTGTTGCCCGATTACTGATTCAATCAAGACATGGCCGCAAAGCCGAAGGACAAAGAGCTCTCCAGCAGCGGCTGTCACAAGCCGGCATTTCCAGGGCGGCAATTGACGAGGCTTCCGGGATAATGACGGATGACGAAGTATCCATTCTTGATTTGTTTGAAGAGAGGCTTATGCCTGAGCTTCGAAAGCAGATCAGTATGGATTCTTTTGATGCAGAAAAATGGATGAATAAGACATTCCGATTTCTTCTTTCCAGAGGGTATTCTACTTCTCTTGCAATGGATACTTTGCGGAAACGCATTCGTGATGTAGAATAAGTGAGTTGTTATCGCGATTTGCAGGAAGTATTGAGGAGTATATTTTTTGAAAATTAATAAGAAATCAATCCAGGTTTATATGATTTCACTTGGATGTTCCAAAAATTTGGTTGATGCTGAATGTATGACCCGCATTCTTTTGGATGACAAGATGGCGATGGTGAATGAACCGTCAACTGCTGATGTTATTATTGTTAATACCTGCGGATTTATAGAGAGTGCTAAAAAAGAAGCTATTGATACCATATTTGAAATGGCAGACTATAAATCTCCCAAGGGAAAGTGCGATTATCTGGTGGTAACAGGATGTCTTGCGCAAAGGTATGCCGAAGACATCAGACACGATATCCCTGAAGTGGATGAGGTTCTCGGCACATCACACTATCATGATATTGCTAAATCCATCCGTATGTTATACGGCGAGTTCGCAGGGCCTGTTGAGAATTTTGTTAGTGAACCCGGCAGCCTTGCACACATGAAGACTAATCGCGTCGTCTCCACCAATTCATATGCATGGCTTAAAATTGCCGAAGGATGCTCAAATCGGTGTGCGTATTGCGCGATACCTCTTATCAGAGGTCCCTATATTTCCAGATTATTGGAAGACATTCTGAGTGAAGCAGCTTTTCTGTCAGAATCCGGTTCTTCCGAGATTATTCTGACAGCTCAGGATACGACACGCTATGGTATGGATATTTATGGCAAACGTATGCTTCCGGAACTCCTTCGAGAACTCTCCAAGCTTCCTGATATCCGTCTGATCCGTATTATGTACTCCTACTCTGACGGAATAACAGAGGAGCTGATCAAAGAGATGGCCGGCAATCCAAAGATAGCACATTATCTGGATATGCCGGTTCAGCATGGCGATAATACAGTTTTGCAGAGTATGAAGAGACATGACACTGCGGAGATGATAACAGATTCGCTGGAACGGCTGAGAAAAGAGATTCCGGATATCGTCTTGCGTACGACTGTACTTGTCGGTTTTCCGGGAGAGACAGCAGAATCATTTGAGAATCTTATGAAGCAGATTGCACTCTGGCGCTTTGATCGTTTGGGTTGTTTTGTATTTTCTCCGGAAGAAGGTACCGAAGCATTTAGTATGAAGGGACGAGTCAGAAAAGACGTTGCTGAGAAGAGATACAGTAAAGTTATGGCTTTACAGCAAGGAATTTCCGAGTCAAAAAATCAGGCAAGAATGCAGACAATTACTGATGTAACTATTGAAACAATTTCAGATGATGGTATATTCTACGTGGGAAGAAGTTATGGAGAAGCTCCTGAAGTGGATCCTTCCATATATGTAGCGGCAGCCAGCGAACCTTTAGTAATCGGGAAATCCTATCCAATACGTATTGTTGATTGTTCAGCTTATGATCTGACAGGAGTGACAGAAATATGAATACACCTAATAAATTATCGATGCTGCGAATTTTTCTTGTACCGTTTGTTTTACTTTTTCTCTTGCCAATCCATGTATTTTCTTTTGAACCGACCGGTTGGAATCAGTTTATTGCGGAGTATGGACGTATTGCTGCAGGAATCATCTTTATTATCGCTTCACTGACTGACATGGCTGACGGAAAGATAGCAAGAAAGTATAATTTGATTACGAATCTTGGTAAATTTCTCGATTCCCTGGCTGACAAAATGCTGGTTATCTCTGTTTTGATAGCGTTTGTTGATTTGGGACGAATCTCGTCGGTCTTCGTAATTATTATTGTACTCAGAGAATTTATGGTTACCGGAATCCGGCTTATTGCTTCTGAAAAAGGTGTCGTCATGGCAGCTGAAATGATCGGTAAGATTAAGACAACAACGCAGATGACTGCTATTATATATATCCTGTTTGAGCAGCTGTTCGAAATGATTTTTATCAGACTTCTTCCGAATACTGAAGCTGTACAGATTTCGGGAGTGATTACAGGTATTGGTGATGTCGTTTTCCTGATTTCGGTGATTATGACAATAATTTCCGGATTTGACTATTTGATCAAGAACATCCATTATTTTAAAGAATCCGCATAAATAGCTTTGAGAATCAAAACATTTTTGAAAAGATTTGATTTTTCTTATTGACATTTAATGTGCGTTCGGATACAAACAATGTAAGACGATTGTGCGAACAATCAACCAGGAGGTAAATTCATGATTTCAGGTGATCCAATTTTTGAAAGTGTTAAGGGAATTCTTGTAGAGCAACTGGGTGTGGATGGTGAGACAGTGTCTATGGAGTCAAACTTCATTGATGATTTGAATGCTGATTCTCTGGACATCGTAGAGCTTGTTATGGCGATGGAGCAGGAGTTTGGTATTTCAATTCCCGATGAAGAAGCAGAAAGAATTAAGTCCGTTGGAGATGCTGTTGAATTCATCAAGGCAAATGTTTAATTTTTAATTTCCGAAAAGTGCAACAGAGCTCCTTCATTGAGGGGGCTCTTTGCTTTTTCGGAAGAAATGAGGCTGATCTTGAATAACGGTACCTTTTCACAAAATGAAATTTCTGAACTGGCGGCAGTTGAGAGTTTTCTTGACTATACTTTTATTGATAAAAATCTGCTTGTTACAGCTCTTACGCATTCAACATATGCATATGAACACAGATCCCATATATTATATGATAATGAAAGACTCGAATTCCTGGGGGATGGAATTCTCGATTTTGTTGCTGCAGACGCACTGTACCGTCAGAAAAAAAGTTCTGACGAGGGTTATCTATCCAAGACACGCGCTCTGATCGTCTGTGAGACCACGCTGGCCGCAAAAGCAAGGGAATTAGGATTAGGTGACTATCTTCGCCTTGGCAAGGGAGAAGAGAGCACAGGCGGCCGTGATAAGCCTTCCAATCTTGCCAATGCCATGGAGGCCATTTTTGCAGCCGTATATCTGGACGGAGGATTTGAACAGGCCAGGAGATTGATTCTCCGTATTCTTTCCGATTCCATCGAGACAGCCCTTTCCGGCGAACTTGTATTTGACTTCAAGAGTAAAGTTCTTGAACTGGCGCAGACAAAAGGAAATGTACATTCCGTACGATTTGAGATTATTGAAGAATCCGGACCGGTGCATGACAGAAGATATTCGGCAGTTGTTTTATTTGATGATGAAGTATTCGGGCAGGGCACCGGCCACAGTAAAAAGCTTGCAGAGCAGGATGCGGCGAAAGCTGCCTATACCCAATGGATGATCCGGTATTCCTGATCCGCTTTTTTGGTATATAATAGTTATCAAATTGATCAGTGGAAGGATTGTGTTACTGCATGCATCTAAAAAAACTTGAGATTCAAGGTTTCAAATCTTTTCCGGAATATACCCTTATTGAATTTGATAAAGGCATGACGGCTATTGTCGGTCCTAACGGGAGCGGAAAGTCGAATGTCACGGATGCCATTCGCTGGGTCCTGGGCGAACAGAGTGTACGTACACTTCGCGGCGGCAAGATGGAGGATGTCATTTTCAACGGTACCCAGTCGAGACGGGCGATGAACTATGCGGAAGTGTCGATGACAATTGATAATTCCGACGGACTTCTTGGCGTCGATTATTCGGAGGTTCAGGTTACAAGGCGTCTTTACCGTTCAGGTGAGAGCGAGTACCAGATGAACCGTGTCAACTGCCGTCTCAAGGATATTGTGTCCCTCTTCATGGATACCGGACTCGGCAAGGATGGTTATTCGATCGTCGGACAGGGACGCGTTGATGAGATCCTGAGCACCCGTTCAGAAGATCGACGCAAAGTTCTTGAGGAAGCTTCCGGCATTGTTAAATATAAGGTCAGGAAAGATGAAGCTGAACGCAAGCTTCTTTCCACGGAACAAAATCTGATCCGCATTTCAGACATTCTGACCGAACTTGGCGAGCAGGTCGGACCTCTCATGGAACAAGCTGAGAAAGCACGTAAATATCACAAAATATATGAGGAATGGAAAGCACTTGATATCGGAGTGGCGCTTCATCTGATCGACAGGAACCAGGCTTTCCTGTCTGCTTCCGTTGCCGATGCCAATTCGCTGACTGAAGATATCCGTAAACAGGAAGATTCAATTCTTGAGATGAGAACCCAAAACCGTGTCCTCACTGAGAAATCCAGCCTTTTGGAAGATACTCTTGAGCAGTCGCGTGCAGAAGCTCTCGCCATTTCCAATGCCATTCACGAACTTCAAAGCTCGATAGCGGTCATTTATGACAGAAGAAGCCAGCTTTCATCCCGCATAGACTTAAGTGAGAATGAAGAAGGAAATGCACAGTCGGAAATTGACCGCCTTGAGGCTGAATTCAATAATCAGAATAAGAAAATCCAATCGCTTCGCCTGCAAAAAGACAGGTATGCATCAGACCTTGCGATTCAGGAGAAAGAAATGACGCAGCTTCTTTCTACAATTGACCAGTCGCAGAATAAGCTGGCGCAGCTTCGTAAGCGGATGGAAGATATTCAGGAAGAGTTATTTGAAGACAAAGAGCATGCTCAGCAATTTACTTCTGATCTTTTTCTTATTGATTCCAGAGTAAAAACGCTGTCTCACGACAGAACTCTCACAATTAATGAATTGGACGGACTCAAGATCAAGCTTGAAGAAGCTGAAAAAGCACTGCAGGACTTAACAAAGCTCTCAGCCAATACCGCGTCAGCTCTTGCAGCCAAAAAATCCGAACTTGAGCAGCTTCGCAAAGAATCGGCCGCCATCACAGCGACGATTGAACAGAAGAAGAGAGAACTGGATAACAGCAAATACCGTATCCGTACTCTTGAGGATCTTGAGAAAAGCCGCGAAGGATACCAGGAACCGGTTCGCCGTCTGCTTACTGCAGCCGAATCCAATGCTGATCTCAAAAAGGCTGTCATCGGGGTACTTGGAGAATTAATCCGCGTACCTTCGGAATACGAAATTGCTGTCGAAATTGCACTTGGACAGGCTGTTCACCATATAGTAACGCAGTCTGACAAAGATGCATCCTTCCTGATTGATTATTTGAAGACCAATCATATGGGGCGTGCAACGTTTATGCCTGTTGACGTAATAAAGCCCCGTGATCTTGAACCGGGATACCTTCAGACAGCAAAAAGCGCCGAAGGATTCCTTGGAATAGCATCCGATTTACTTGAATTTCCCAATCATCTCTCCGGAATTATCAAGAATCTTCTTGGACGTATTGTCATTACGGATACGCTTCCTCATGCACTCCGGATTGCAGCGAAGACATCCCACTCATTTCGGATAGTTACTCTTGAAGGCGACGTGGTGAACCCGGGCGGATCTATGACAGGCGGAAGTATCCGCAGACAGGGAACCAGTCTTTTGGGACGCGGACGCGAACTGGAGAGCTTAAGAAAGACGGTATCCGAACTTGGGATAACAATTGAGACACTTCTTTCCGATAATGAGGAATCCGACCGCAGGATCAAAGCAGCCGCGAGGGAGCAGACAGAGCTTGATGAGAAGCTCCGTACCTATTCAATGGACCGCGTCAGAGCGGATTCCACCCTCGGGAATCTTCGTACTGATAATGACAGGCAGCGCACACGTCTGACATTTATTGAAAAAGAGACTGCCGAGATTTCATCCAAAAAGCAGCTTTTGGTCGAAGACCAGGAGGAGTGTCAGAGTACAATTAAGTGCTGTGAAAAAGAAATCCTTACTGTGCGCCAGACGTTGTCCCAGACAGATGTGCAGAATAAGGCAGTTCAGGAGGAACTCGACGATCTTCGAAATGAGATTGGCAACCTCCGTATATCTGTCGGATCTATTGAGGAATCCCTTCGCGGAGCTCTTGAGATCTCGGAACGTATTCAGAGAGAGCAATCAGGTTATGCCGACGGCATGAAAAAGCGTCAGAACGAGCGTGAACAGTCAAGACAGGAAGTTATTTCCCTGATCAGGGAAGAAGAAGAAAAGAGCCTCCAAAGAGACGAGCTTAAGACTACGGAAGCCGGTATTACTTCAAGAATGAAAGCGCTTCAGCTTGAAAAGGAAGAGCTCGAGCAGGAACTTTCCGGCTTTATCGACCGATTGTCATCCTCGGCATCCAGGCTTTCTTCCATGCAGGGAGAGCAGGCACGCATGCAGGCCAAAGTAGAACGCTTTGAGACCGATGTTGATGAGATGAAGAACCGGATGTGGGAAGATCATGAGCTTACTTATGACAATGCCCAGTCATACCGTCTGGAGATTGATAATCCGCAGCCGGTGCAGCGGAGAGTTACTGAGCTCAAAAATGAAATGAAGGAAATTGGCCCGGTCAATCTGGGTGCAATTGAAGAATACGACCGAGTGAACGATCGCTTTTCCTTCATGACTAAGCAAAAAAATGATATTGAAGAAGCCAAGGCGAATCTCGCGGGAATTATTGCCGATCTTGTAAATGAGATGAGACAGCAATTTTTACAGCGGTTTGAACAGATCAACGAAAACTTCAAATTGGTTTTTATGGACCTTTTCAACGGAGGCACCGCAGAAATCCTGCTTGAAGACCAAAACGATGTTCTCTCGTGCGGAATTGATATCAAAGCACAGCCCCCCGGCAAAAAGCTGCAGAGTCTTACACTTCTTTCGGGCGGTGAACGCTGCCTCACAGCAATCGCACTTCTGTTTGCCATTCTGCAGCTCAGACCCTCCCCGTTTTGCGTCCTTGACGAGGTGGAAGCTGCCCTTGATGATGTTAATGTTAACCGCTTCACGGATTTCGTAAGAAGATATACGACCAAGTCGCAGTTCATTCTTGTTACACACCGCAAAGGTACAATGGAAGCATGTGACCGTATGTATGGAATCACAATGCAGGAGAGAGGAATTTCCAAAATACTTTCCATGAGGCTGGGCGACGCCTGATCCTGCTGCGGGATAACACAGGAAAATTCCGCAGTTACCGGCCGCACAAATATTTATTTTGTATAATTAGCAGAGGAGTTGGCATATGGGAATATTTGATGTTTTCAAAAAGGGTCTTGAAAAAACCAGGAGTTTTGTCTCGGATGGTTTTTCGAAAATATCTGCAAAAATGGGCCGCTTTGATGAAGAAATGCTTGAAGATCTTGAGACTCTCCTTGTGCAGGCAGATGTCGGCGTCGGTGCCACTCTCTCCATCATGGATGCCATCCGCGAAAATATAAAAACGACCGGTGATGCCGGGAAGGATCAGGTTCTGGCTTCTTTGTCCGCACAGATGCTTAGTATTCTCGGCGAAAAGAAGACACTGGCACTCGAAGATAATACGCTGAATATTATATTGATGGTCGGAGTCAACGGAACCGGCAAAACGACAACAGCCGGCAAGCTCTGCCTGCGCTATAAATCACAGGGAAAGAAAGTTCTTCTGGCTGCTGCCGACACTTTCCGTGCCGCTGCCATAGAGCAGCTTGAAGTATGGGGCGACCGCACACAGACACCGGTCATTTCCCATGCGGAAGGATCCGATCCGGCAGCTGTCTGTTATGATGCCATTCACGCAGCCCTTGCACGCAAAGTAGATGTACTGATAATTGACACGGCCGGGCGTCTGCACAACAAACAGAATCTCATGGACGAGCTGTCCAAAATCCGCAGGGTTATCGACCGGGAAGCGCCGTCTGCGTTTTGCCAGTCGCTTCTGATCATTGATGCGACAACTGGGCAGAATGCGGTAATACAGGCGGAAGTATTCTCGAAAGCAGTAAACCTCACAGGTGTCGGGATAACAAAGCTCGACGGCAACGCCAAGGGCGGTGTGGCCATATCCGTTGCCTATTCATCGCACTGCCCGATTCTTTTAGCAGGACTCGGGGAGGGCGTCGAAGATTTGATGGATTTTGACCCAAAAGCATTTGTGAAGTCACTTTTGCCGGAATAGAGGAAAATAATATCAGTTCCCTTGGGCGCACAGCGCACTAAGAAAAAAAATAACATTCACTTGAGACGACTTTCTCAGGGCGTTAGCCCAATAGAGGCGTTAGCCCAAGAGAGGCGAAAGTGAATATTATTTTCTCCCCGACAAGTAAAAGTACTTGACACTCTTTTTCTCTTACTGTATCATACTTGAAGATGTCAGTGAGGGAGTTTTATGGAAGTCTTTGATGCCTGTATGCTTCTGGATTTTTACGGACAGCTTTTGACGGATCGGATGCGTTTGCTTCTGGAACTTCATTTCGCAGAGGATATGTCGCTTGCGGAGATTGCCGAGCAGGAGAATATATCCCGTCAGGCCGTTCATGATACGATTACAAGAGGACGAAGAACCCTGGAAGAATATGAAGCGAAACTCGGACTTATCCAGCGCTTTATGAACCAGAAGTCGGTTATCCAGACCGCTGTGGAAGCACTTGAGAAGAATGATATGAAGAGAGCACATGTTATGCTTTCTGAATTGATGGATACATTGTAAACGTCCCCGCCGGGACAGATTGGAACAGTTATGTTTGAAAGTCTTTCAGGAAAACTGCAGAATATTACTGCGCGCATGCGCGGCAAAGCACGTGTTACTGAGCAGGATATCAAAGATATGATGAAGGAAATCCGCATGGCGCTTCTTGAAGCGGATGTGAATTATTCCGTCGTTAAGGCATTTGTTGCCAGTACTTCTGAAAAATGCCAGGGTCAGGAGATTCAGATAAGCCTGACTCCGGGCCAGCAGATTGTTAAGATGGTACACGAATCCCTCGTTGAACTTCTTGGCTCTACTTCCGGTAAAATCGCGGTGTCACCTTCCGGATTTACGGTAATAATGCTCTACGGGCTCCAGGGTGCAGGTAAGACGACAACAGCCGGCAAGCTTGCGCTCATGCTTA
>Ga0209540_10001128_pt1 | contig 21257 bp, 18 predicted proteins | sample BarGraIncu01121A_FD_184501 | JGI IMG/M metagenome (GOLD analysis project Ga0209540, IMG submission 184501) | Arctic peat soil microbial communities from Barrow, Alaska - Barrow Graham LP Incubations 011-21A (SPAdes) (version 2) | ecosystem: Environmental > Terrestrial > Soil > Wetlands > Peat... | reverse complement strand
GTTTCTTTCGTAACGACCTATGATACTTTGACTTGTCCCAACCTTCTTGCCCAATGCGGTCTGCGTCATGCGTGCTTCTTCACGGTAAACGTGAAGCCAATATCCTATATCAATCATGCCGTTTCCACCTTTCAATTTGGTCTATGATTTCTAGTCAATTTCATTTTAGTCTATATATGGACTAATTACAATAGTATATATATGGACTATTGTAGCGCGTTAAAAGGTAAAAGACTCTGTTACAAGTTTAATTACAATTCAACATCAGTAACTTTTTAACACATTAAAATATGGGAATCGGGGTTTTAGGGGTATCCTTAACAAGCACAGGCGCTAAGGCAGCACTCTTTTGCTGTTTTCGCACGAAAACGGGCAAAAGGGTGGCCACTTGGCATGCTTGCCATACTTTTTTACCGCGCCACAACACTGCGTATTTTTGCAAAAAAAAGAAATATACATCGATTTTCACTCAAAAACAAATTTGTTGTCAAACTTTTGGGCACTTACTCCTCCCTTTTTCTCTTTTGCAAACGCTGGCCGTGGGGGACATGTCAGTTTGGGTAAGTATGACTACCGGTTTTTTAGGTATTGTTCGCAATTGGATGTAGATCTGAAATATAACCACATTTGCTTGGTTACTACGACCCCTTTCGGAAGTAGCTATTTACGTCCAGGTCAAATAGAACACACAATTTATAAAGCATCTCCGTGCTGACACAACCTTCGCGCTCATATGGACCATAGAGGGATTTGGAGATTCCATATTTTTGATAAACGTCGGCTTGTGTTAGATGGCGTTCTTTTCTAGTTTGGACGAGGTCACTGGCAAATCGCATCCTGTCGAATACTTCCGAGCTTTCTGTGTCGATGGCCTCTGGCAGGGTTTGATATGTTGCATGATAGTCTTTCGGGTCCAGATTGAGCATCTGACAGATTTGATATAAGTGATCCGGACGTGGAATACTTTTTTCGTTTTCATATCGGTCCAGGGTAAGGAGATTCAACTGCAGCTTTTCTGCCATGACGGATTTAACCAGACCAAGCTCTTTTCGCTTGGCGATGATGTCTTGCGCAAACTTTGACATGTCAAAATACATAACTTTCTCCGCCATAGTCGCTCCTGTTTCTTTTGCTCAAATATATCATATCTGCGTCTTTGTGTCGATGAATATGATCCAAGCATATAAAATGGCATAAAAAATAACCGTCCTGATTTTACTCAGGACGGCTTTGTTTGTTGAGAATAATTTGTATGTGCATTTTAAGCTTTGGAGGCTTTAGAATTATTTTTGAGAGGAACGATCTCTATTGTGTATCCTAACGGGTTGAGAACCCTCATTAGAGTGTCAATTTGTGGGGTAGCTCGCAGGTTCTCCATTCTCGCGATAGCTGGTTGTTTAACGCCTGAAAGTCGAGCAAGATCTCTTTGAGACAATCCGCTCTTTTCTCTGGCTGCCACCATTTTTCCGATAAGAGAAGCCTCAAAGAGTATCTGTTCTCTTTCTGAAGGGGATACTCTGTCTGTATCGGACATATAATCATCAAATGTCTTGATTTCTTTTTTCATCTCATTTTCCCTCCCTTTTTAAGAAGTCTTTTTGCTTTAGCCTGGCTCGCTCAATTTCTTTTTCTGGTGTCTTTTGCGACTTCTTTATAAAATGATGAAGAAGTACAAATGTATTATCTTCCCAATAAAAGAAAAATATGCGGTTTCTTAACGGTCGTAACTCCCAAAGACTTCCTTCTATGTGTTTTACAAAGGGTTGGCCAATGCGCGTGCCATTTTCTTCCAGTGCTTGTATGTGTGCAAGGATCTTTATTCGGTTTACGCGATCAGTCTTGCTTGTTTCTCCCTTTTTCTGCAGTTCATCCAATAATTCAAGTATATCGGATTTACCATCTTTGTCTGTGTAGAACGTAATGTGATACATACCTATTCTCCGTTCACTTCAATACTATGATAACACAATCGTTATCATTTTCAAGTCTATCGCTCATTCTGGCAGGATCTCAAACGAATCAACATCAGGAATCAGTGCTAAGCCCGATCCGGTTTCCCAACGAACGTGGATCTGCTCCATATCATCTACGAAGGCCACGACTCCGATGCTCCCAACAGGAGGACCATACAGTTCATCTTTCATTTCCAGAAGTTTTACTCTGGTACCTGGCGTATAGGTATCTTTGACAGCGGTCAGTCGAGCATTTCTCTCCTCTTCTTTGGTTTTTATGAGAACAGGAGAAACGGTAGCACCGGCCCTTGCTATTTTTTCGGCCAGTTCACTGATGTGATATACATTAAGGCCAACATATAGGTGATAAGCGTCGACGTACTTACATATCTCCTCTTTTTGTGAACCATCGCTGTAAACGAAAAGTACCTTTCCACCATCTTCGATTGTGAACAGATCCTGGTAGTTCTCGTCGATAAACCGAATTGTCTTTTTACTCATTTCTTCTCCTTTACTGTCCCGGTACGCTTTGGTACCTGCGGATATACAGGGAGGCTACAAGAAACCTCCCTGTATTTATTATTTCAGAAGATCCTCATAGCCTGCAGCAAGCACTTCCCGGATTGCATGCATTCTTCCTGCAGCAATCTCGGGCTTTGCGTATTTTGAAACATCGACTTTTTTGTTTCTGAGACCTTCCATAATTTCTCGCATCTGCTCGTTAGTAAACTCAGGCTTGGCAAATACTGTAACGTCAAGCCCGAATTGTAAACCGTCTCTGATGACTGACATCTGTTTATCACTAAACTTCGTTTTAGCATATTCAGTAACATCAATGCGCTTGCGCAGCCCCTCTGAAATCTCGACAAGTTGATTGTATGAGAATCCCTTTTTTGCATAAGGACTCATATCGATACCATCCAGTAAACTGGTATACACAATGTACATCGTGTCAACATCGATCGAAGGAGTTGCGAAACTAGATACATCCATGCCTCGCTCAAGGCCATGGCGTATCAACTGCATCTGAGAATAAAGGAAAGCTGGATCTGCAAATTTGCTGACGTCAATATCAGCAATTAACCCGCGTCGGATCTGCGACATTTGATATGCGCAATACTGCTTGTTGGCATAAATGGCAATGTCGAGATTGGACATAGCTCCTTCTCGAATTTCCTTCAGCTGATCTAAAGTAAATCCCTTCAATGCCGGTGCTGGATAGCCGTGTTCCGCACATAAGTCCTTAATAAGTGTAATTTCATTTTCTTTTGCTTTTGACATAATTGCTCCTTTTCTGCTCCGACGTGCTATACGTCTGAAGGCTTTGCCCGTAGGCTGTTTTTTATTCTCTATTTGTTCGGCTCCTCGCGGATCCGGAGCAGGTCTCGAAAGACCTGAAAATGAAAAAAGCGCCCTTTGGCCCTGAAATGGGACAAATGACGCATCCTGCAAAATAAAAATATATCTGCTCTTTCGAACAGATATCAATTAACAATCTGATATTACCATTCGCTTCCATTAGAATCAAGAGCCATCGATATACTTTATGTTTCATACTTTCACTATTTTGATATGATATAAGAGTGTTATATAAAACCGGAGTTTTGGGGGCACTTTTTTGAATATCATAAAACCGCAAACTGAGCAGAGATATCAGCATTACGTTCCTCAGTTCTATTTGAAATTTTTTTCGAACAACGGGAAAAGCATTGGCATGTTTCGATTTTCCGAAAGAAAACTCATTGAGAATGCATCTATCAAGAGCAATGCTGGTCGCGAATACTTATATGGTAAAGACAATAGTGTTGAAAAATGGTTTTCAATCCAAGAAGGATTGTGGGCAAACATAATACGTGACATTATTTTATTGGAATCAATTCCAACTGATCCTGAAAAAAATATTTTGCTGCGCATGTGTATTCTTTTAACAGAGCAAAGAACAGCCCATACAGCAGATAACCTAAATGACTGTATTACCGAGATTTCTCGTGTTTCTGCAAAAATGATGAAAGCCCACGGGCAGCTTGATGTGGATGATTCACTAATTGATGAGGTAAAAGTGCATGTAGAGGGGCATATGATTCCATTCATTAAAGGCTTGCCTGAAATAATGATGGATATAAGCGATTTGCGTTTCATGTTAATTAGAAACAAAACAAGTCTACAATTCATTACATCTGACAGACCTGTCGCCAGGTATAATCAAGTTTTGGTTCAGGTGTCAAAAGTCATGCATCTGTTGAATTGCAATTAAGTTTGACGCAAAACTTGTAAATTTGACGCAACGCAACAGTTGCAATATATTCCCTTCATGCGCGAAACCGAAACCGGCTTTGCCAAAGACAAAAGGAGGAAAGCGTGTCAGAATTTGCGTCAAACTTAATTGCGATTTATTTCCATCGCTGCACGCAGCAAAAGCCGATATTGTTGCAGACTTATTTAGTAAAAAGTGTCGAATTCTGTTACAAACTTAATTGCAAATCAACAGCGATTACGCTCCAAACAGAGTATTTGACAGTTTTCAGTGCTTGCTAATTATTCTTTCAGATACAGATTTATACGGCTGTTCAAAATAGCAGCCATCTCGCTAGGGGAATCGTCTCCGGAAAGGCATGATGCGCTTTCTTCATTGATTATATTTGCCAGATCGCGATCGTAATAATAAATGTAATTGAGAGAAGCCACCGCCTCTCGGAAGCGGCGGATAGATTCCTCGGATACTGCTGTCTTGCTTGTGAGGTCGAGCGCTGTATTTTCTTCTGCTGTTCGAAGCTCCGGATGCATTGCTTTATTGATTAGGGACTCAAAAGCCGCAGTGCTGACTGGAATAGCATTTATTTCAATGCACTTTTGCTGCACCTCATCCGACATCATGATTTTTATAAACTCCCAACAGGCATCCGGATAATTACTTCCAGCAGAAATTCCCATCATTGTGGAGGGAGAAAGAACTCGCTTGCTTTCGTACACAGAAGGATAACCGACATAAATCATTTCCGAAGAACTCAATTTCTCGTAAGATTCATAGTCCTGAGGACAGTAAATATATGCCGGGATCATGGCTGTCTTTTTTGTAATATATTGTTCCCGGTCATTCACACCGCCAACATAGTTAACTGGATTTCCGTTTTCCTGTGCGTATTGTATGATTTCTGAAAGCTGTTCCGCCGTGATTGAGAATTTTCCCGAACTATCACAAAAGTCATCAAGTCCAAATTGAATCACAACACTGACAAGCTCAGCGGACAGTGCGTTTTCAAGCAAAGTCTTTCCCTGATCAAGCTTTTCAAATTGTTGATTCATCATATCGACCGTGACATTCCCATCCGTATCATAAGCGTCTTTATTGGTTATATATCCCTTCATGGTAAATGACGAAAAGAAACTGTACAGGGAATCACCGGATTTCATCAGATTGAATACACTCTCTACTAAATTATCCGGGTCGATATCCTTATCTGCATTCAGATAGGGCATCATATCAATAACAACGCCGCTCTCTCCTAATTCGGTAAAATCAAATAAATCGTTCCCATATAGTATGTCCTGGCCTTTTCCCGAAGACATATCAGAAAGCATGGATGCCTTTGCTCTGGTGTAACTGGTATTATCCGTTAAAGGATATGTATCTTGATAATCAACAGTCTCAATTCGATACTCTTTATTGGTCGTATTGAACTGATAGACGGCATACTGGAGGATAGGATCACTTGAAACACCGTAGCCACCGATTGTCAGTGCTGTCTTTCCTTCGTTTGGATTAGTTTGACAATGATTCAGCACAATAATTTCTTCCCTCTGATTGACGCCAACCGGAGATACAACCCGGACGATCAGATCATCGCTCAGCACATAATCTTTGGTAATATTATAGACGTAAGACGATGGAGGCAGATCTGTATCATTCCATGAAAGGATCTCGCGTACGTTTCCGGCTTTCACGTCGCATTCACCAACTCCATCGGTTGTTTTAATGTATGTTCCGTTTTGCGAGTAGCAAATGCCTGTCATAGCTATTTCGTTTTCACGAATCCCCGTACTTTTTGCGTCAAATGAACCAGTATCAGCATTCAGTGTACCGACATATATTTCCTGATTCTCACCATAGAGTACGGATACTCCTTCTTCTCCGGCAAATACTTGTTCTGTTGTAACGTCTCCCGGGATTTCCTGCTTCGAAACTACTTTCCCTTCGCGAATCGTAATCAGTGAGTTATTACTAAATAGAACCCAGGCATCATCAAAAAAAGCTGCATCTGAAATACGCCCGTCGACCGGGAGGGAAGTAACCACTGGCTGTGAATTATCAGGAGCATATTCAAGAATAACGGATCCACTATGCTGCGTCGTGCCCTGCACGGCAATATTTTCGCCAAGGCTAACTAAAGAAATGCCATAGAAAACATCATCTGGTATGCTGATCACCTGTTCTTTTTGTATTTCTCCGCTTAGGTCTGTCCAAACCAGTTTATAAGATACGACCTGACCGTCTTTATCCGATAATTGACGTAAATAGACGATATTGGATCCTGCCAGACAGACATCCATAGTCATCTCGGATGAGCTGCCGTCTCCCCCCCAATCCATTTCACTTGCCGTAAAAGCCGCACAGTCCCGCTGTATGATTTTATCTTCCTTTGCGTTACTCCTGCTGCAGGAAGTACCGGCCAAAACAAGCAATGTAAGGAACAGACAAAAAATTCTCTTCATCATAACCTATATACCGGATCCAGTAAATGTTGCCGTATTTATATATTCTCCGGTTAATGCATTTATATAAGCCTGTGCAGATTCGCTGCCGCTCTGCGGATCATCCTTATCTACAATTCTTTTACTTTTGATTTGCCAACAGGGAACTATGGAAACCGCTGTTTCCATATATTCACGAAAGCAGACATAAGACAATTCAATGTCGGTGATTGTAGTTTTTCCATTTGCATAATTCGCAGTAGCGTAAAGGGATTCATTTTCAACAGATGTATTCATAGCTTTGGAAAAAGCTTCCAGCGCCTGATTCATGGAACACATTTGACCTTCCTTCGTAACCTCGCAGTTATCCGGATACAAAGAGGTATGTACATATTCAACTCCTGCGGATGTAACCAAAACCTCTATTTGGGTGCCAAAAAGTCCTGTACCATCTTCATTTGAAGACGATATCTTTCCGTCAGTCATTAAATAACCATAACAATCACTGCTGACTGGAAATTTGTTTAATTCATATCGCATAGTAAATAGATAGGCATTCTCTTTTTCGGTCCAACCGTTCGAAAGATTTTTCTCTGCTGCAGAGACATCTTCTCCATAGGACTTCGAAAGTAAATAGGCCGACTCCAGCGCGGTGTATGGCAGCCGCTTAACCTGATAACAGGACGAGACAGGTATTCCTTCTTTTGCTAAGACTGCTGCTGCCTGATCATAGGCTTCCTTCTCGGATGCAAACGGAAAATCTTCAGACGCCAACTGGTCCTGTGCCACATTTGTAGCAAAACTACAAATGCAGTTACCATGTTCCGAATACCACAAAACACTGTCAGCATATGCCATATGCTGATAGCCAGTGCTATTTTGATCTGTATACGTATCATAATAAATGGTTCCAGAATAGAGCGTCGTACTATTACCGCCCTGACTAGACTCGGTCCCGATCCGAGTTAAATTATCACTGACAAACATATTTCGTGCTTCATCTGTAAAAGCCGGAGTATCGCCGGAATACGTATATCCGATTCCCGGTGTTTCCAGGTCGCAGTTCGAAATGGCATCGGCATCAATCACAATATTGGATGTCAATTGTCCTGTGATGTGCGGCTGTCCCTGCGTATTTTTGCCAATAGTAAGATCGGTAAGATTGGGCTCATTGTCGTTGCCAACAGATGATGAACCCGAATCCGAAACACTAATTGAAGCAGACGATGTGTCGTTCACTTTTTCGCTTTTTCCGGAACAGGAGCAAAGAATAAGAAGAGAGATGAGGAAGATGAAGGATATACTTATTTTTTTCATTTTACCTCCATGAATAAGAATGCAGGGGGCAGGTTTACCGCACCCTGCATTCCGAATAATTTACGGATTCCAACGAATTGAATAATTAATTGATGGAGAATAGGAATCACTGTTCAGACTTCTTGCAAGTCTATAATACCAACCACTATTCCCTAAATTAGTGAAAAAGCTTCCGTATAGTCGACAACCATCTGCACTGCATACTGCTCCGTTAAAATTAACCGAGTTTGCAGCCGCGACACCGTCGTGATATGGTCGAAAAACCAAATTATTGCTCCCTACTGATCCGGCTTGAACACCAGCCGCCGAACAGGAAACTAAGTTCACGCAATAGGAACCTGAAGTGGAGCTTTTTTTAACAAACCCCCCTTCTACATATGATGAACCTGTACCTCTGTTTACATAAAGACCAGGAAGCACTTCAGTGTCTGCGAATACTGTACTAATACTCAATGAAAGAATGAATAGAACAGAAACAAATATTGATATTGCCTTTTTCATAATACAATCCTTTCTAAATTGATTCATTATTTTTAATAGATATGATATTGTAATATTACAATTATGAATTTATCACAGATAATCAATTATGTCAATATATTATTAACTTTTAAAATATAAATGTCCGGAGCTTTGGGATATGTTTCATGCTAACTTCTTTTAGGTCAGTTTGCAGTGCTTCACTTAATATTTAAATCGGGTTTTATGTTGAATTGCAATTAAGTTTTACGCAAAACTTGTAAATTTGACGCAACGCAATAGTTGCAATATATTCCCTTCATGTGCGAAACCGAAACCGGATCTGTCAAAGACAAAGACAAAATGAGGAAAGCGTGTCAGAATTTACGTCTAACTGAATTACAATTTATTTCCATCGCAACACGCAGCAAAGCCGATATTGTTGCAGACTTATTTTGTAAAAAATGTCGAATTCTGTTACAAACCTAATTGCAAATCAACAGCAATGACACTCATTAAGTGGTATAATGTAATAGATATTAATGAAGATGGGCAGGACTTGCAGTATGGCATTTATAGCGAATCAAAGGCAACAGCTTTGTTTGGAAGACAGTACCTATTCCTTAACGGAAAGAAGCAAGAAAATGCTCAAGAAGAGTTGGGCAGAGAATTTTGCGCAGCATATCTTCCCCCAAATCAATGAAGATCGATTTTCTGTACTTTATAGTACTAATCAAGCCAGCCGCCCGAATACGCCGGTGAAAGTAATCATTGGGTTACTGCTGCTAAAAGAAATGTTTGGCAGCACGGATGAAGAACTTATGGAAACCGTTTTGTTCAATGTTCGCTATCAATATGCGCTGCATACAACCAGCTTTGCCGAGCAGCCCGTCAGCGACCGTACCTTGAGCCGCTTTCGGGAACGGCTGTACATATACGAACAGGAGACCGGCATCGACTTAATGAAAGCAGAAATAGAATCTCTTGCCAAGGACTTTGTGAAACTTCTGGAGATCAACCCGCAAATGAAACGAATGGATAGTCTGATGATTGCGTCGAGCTGTAAGCAGATGAGTCGGTTAGAAATCTTCTATCGTTGTGTCAGTAATATGGTAAAGGCTGTACAGGCAACATGGGAAATGGGCTTACTGGACAGTCGGCTGCTTGCCTATCTGGATCCGGAGAAGGAAAACAACACCTTATACCGTATTGACAGCAGCCATACCCAAAGCAAGCTGGAAGAAGTTTGTGCGGATGCAGTCAGACTGCGGGAGATATGTGCAGAGGGCTACCAGGATGTAAAGGAATATATGCTTCTGGACCGTGTTGTACTAGAACAAACGCAGGAGACAGAGCACGTACGGAGTCTTCGATCCAAAAAAGAGATCCGTACGGACAGCCTGCAGAATCCTTCGGATGAAGAGGCAACTTTCCGAGAGAAAGCAGGAAAGAAGCATAGAGGCTATGTCGGTAATGTGGTGGAAACGTTCGATGACAAGGGCGCCATTATCACAGGGATCAGCTATAAACCCAATATCCACAGTGACATCGCTTTTTGTAAATAAGTCATAGCAGAAGAAAGCTGGCAGGAAGAGCCCATTATTATTCTTACCGATGGTGCCTATGGAAGTGACCAAACGCAGGAACTGGCCCAAGAAAAGAACATCCAACTGATTACGACCGCCTTGATTGGGAAAAGTCCGGACACAGCCGTGGCTGATTATGTGATTGATAAAGAACAGCATATCCTGCTGCGCTGCCCGGCAGGACGGTCACCGCAAAGCTGCCAATATAAGGTCACACAAGCAAGTTATTATGCCCATTTCGACAAGAGCTACTGTATGCATTGTCCTCACCGCAAACACTGCGGCGCTACTTTCCAAAAGAAGACGGTCTTGGTTCGAATCAGTACGAAAACTATTCGAAGAGCCGAACATGTCCGGAAAATGTCGGAGAGTCAGTACAGACAAATCGCCCGTCAAAGAAACGCAGTAGAAGGAATGCCTTCGGTCCTGCGGCGCAGATATCAGGTGGATCACATGCCTGTAAGGGGATACATCCGCACAAAATGCATGTATTTCCTGAAGGTCGGTGCGATCAATGTGATGAGGGTACTCAAGGCAGTATCCTCTACCCCTCGTATTCCTTCTTTATTTGGCCGCCTTGACAGTCAAAAATATCCGCGCTTGCTCTTTTTCAAGTCAGAATGCATAGAGAAGAATTCGCTTGCGCATAAAACAGGGCTTTTGACAGGGTAACCAGTTTTTATAATGAATAATTATTTCAAAAACTATGGGTTGGGTCATATGGGGATTCAGCTCTTTTTTCCAATCTCCAACTCTGTGCCTGTGTTTATTTGATAGTGTTCCTTATAACGATCTGGCAGATGCTAAAGGCATTATAACGATCAGTGCACCTGATCAGATTAATGTACTCAATAAATTGTTTTTATATAATTCAGATGAATTAATTTTTTATAATAATTCAGAAAAGGACTGGAAACTGGAAAAATTAGTGGCGAACAAGAAAAAAGTAGAAAAACAAACCGCTTACTCTTTTGGGGCTGGTGATAATTATGTAATTCCAATGCATCACAAAAGTGTGCATGAAAAACTAAATTTACCATTTTTCACTGTGTCTGATAAGTTTCGAAATATGTCAATGCCGAGTCACTTGGCTGGACCATTAAGCCCTCATATCAGAGTTGATCGAAAGGATGGGTAATTTCATCATTGAATCCGCCTTCGTAAACTTGTCATAAAATAAAAAAGCGTCCCCCCGAAGGAAGGACGCCTGGCCGATTAGGATGCTTGCTGTTTGTCGTCTGTTTTGATTTGAAAGACGGAACAGAAACTCATGGCCAATTTTATGTCTTTGAATTTGATGTCCACGCGTCCGGACTTATAGGGCCGCACGGACTCAACGCTCTTAGACCAACAGGGTGCCTGGGTTACGAATGGATCGATGATTTCCCAGCCTCGTTCAAAGAGGTTATAGGTTTTTCCGGTTGGTAGACCATCAAACAACTGAACGGCTCTCTCGATCGCGACCGCTCTGTCATCGTTTCGCATCGAGTATTTGCTGTCCTTAAAACCCCACGTTTCGTACAGGCACCTGCCGATATCAAGAATCACCGTTTTGCTTTTAAGCGTTGATTTGGATCCTCTTAATACGTATTGCAGCTTGTTGATCGTTTCCTGTTTCCATTTCTCCTCGAAATCGAGTCCACCCAGTGCAGTGTGGATTTTCTCTGCGAGTTCATCCAGGTCGATCGCGTGGCCAGCAGGATGTTTTGGCGTTTCCTTGTCTCTTTCGTACTCTTCAGACATCGGTGCGTCCACTTTGATCTTATGTGATTTCTCGATGTAGGCTATGCAGCTGTTAACGAAACTCACGTTCAAATCAACAAACTGTCGTTGCTCAACTCTCGTTTCGTAGTTCACATCAAAATCACTCAGAGAATATTCGGTTAATTCTGCTTTGTCTGCTCTCAAAGATGTAACAAGAATTTCCTGCAACCCCCTAACCTTTTCAAAATATTCGCGTTTGGCCAAATACGCGTGATGGATGCACTTGAGTTTGTTCTGATCCTCTGTTGAGAAAAAAGCCAGTCCCTTTTTGGTTTCCACCGCGAAAAACTTCTCCTCCAGGCTCTGCAGGCAGGTAAGTGTGTCAAAAGATATTTGATTCATATGTTTACTCTCCTTCTAGGCGGATGCGCAGATTTTCTGCTCGCCCCAACGTATGTGTACAACTCCGTATTGATCCTTCTCTTTGGTAACCAGATTCTCCAGCATGCCCGGCTGTAATCCATATTTTTCATACAGGTCGTCTCTCTCTACCGATTTGCCTTTCATAAACTCATTAATTTTCTCTTTGGCTAAGATCATAGCCAGGAGATTTTCCTCAATGGAATTTTTGTAGGTGATAAAGATGACCTTTGTTGCACGGGCGTTGTTGAACCGGATAAACCGGCCATAGAACTGGGATACAGCAGCCAAATTATAAAAGAGTTCCGGGATGATGCACACATGCACATAGTTGATGTTGATTGATGCGGACAATGCCTGCTGTGTACAGATCAGGATTGCGTTGGGATCCTTTTTGAAAGGTCCGTAGATAATCCTTTTCCGCGCGGCAATGGAATCCTTTGCACCTGTCAGTAAAAACACCTGGCGTCCGGGAAAAGCATTTCTGATGGCACTCACGTATTTGTTGGCCACCGACACATGCCGGACTCCGATGCTTACTCGTTCGTTACTGTACAACGCACACAGGTCGATCGTTTTTTGCAGTTTTTCCGGGAGTCTTTCGTCTTTGTACTCGGCGAATTGATTGGCCGCAGCACATATTCGAAGCATCAGGATCAGCTGGTTTAGGATCTTGAGCATCGCATCTTTTCTTTGGTCTCCTGTTTTTGCGAAATATTGCTCCATTTTGTAGAACTCTTCGACGGCTACCCGGTAGATCTCTTCTTCCGAGGAGTTCATCCGGATCGGCACTTGCTCCGGCTCCATCAGTTTCCGGCCGGCCAGATCTTCCAAACGCCTTGTGATCGAGCACCGGAGAAGAATCTCCTGCAGCTTGTCTGCGTTATAGATGTCCTGGTTGGACTGCATCTCACCAAAAACCGTGACTCGCTCAGGGCTAAAACAAGCCTGAAACAATTTATAGCCTTTGGTGTACGCCGGGAACGGTCCCTCGTGCTCATTTGCCTTTGCGACTAACTTTTTGTCGCCGTCGTGCTCAAAGATTTCCTTGCACGTACACAGCATCAGAACCGAGTTGTTGTACATCAACTCCAGGTTTGACCAGATCTCTGCCGCGTGATTTCGAGTCAGGGTACCGGTCGTAGCCAAAACAAATGGCAATTTTCTGAAGCAATCGAGCGTCGCTTTTGTGCGGGCCGATGACGGAGAAGTAAGGCTATCCGCCTCATCTACCACCAGTTGCAAGTGATTACCAAGCTTTCTCGCAAATTTTTTGATCGCCCGCTTTTGCTTAACCAGCATTTCAAACGATATAAGAATGAAGTCACCCGGTTTGACACACAACAGATCCGCAACCTTTTGGATCCGGACATATGGTATGTTTTGTTCCGGTAGCATGTCTTCCCAGGTCGTTTGCACGGAGATGGCTGTACCCACAACCATCACGTTTTTGACGTGTTGGTGTGCATATCGATACAAGCCAACCGCCATGGCCGCCAGTGTTTTCCCGCTGCCCTGTTCCCAGCACAAGCAAGAAGCGTTTTTGACGATACAACAGCTGATGTCTCTCCTTTGCGTGTCTGTCAAGTTGATTCCGTTTCCTTCACCATCTACTAGTTCCAGATCATCTAGAAACTCAGTCACGCTATCAGGGATCACAGATTCGCTCATCGGGGCAGACTGTACCACATACTGTCGTCTCTTTCTCCTAAGCAAGCTGCCAAACTCTGTTTCATCAAACGAAACGTCATTTGCCGATACCAGATGGTTTATGTCGGCAACAACGTGGATCGTCTCCTCCGTTTTGTAGGCCAGAAAGTTTTTGATTTTCACAAGCCTGCATCCGGTAGGTGCCTTTTGGTTCTGTAGACGTAAAACACGCTTCAGCTCCTTGATGACATCTTCCTTTCGGATCCGCAGCTCTTCCCAGTCCTTGAGAGATACATGGGCCGGTTGCTTCTGGTTTAGGAAACGCTCGTACAAGTCTCTACATGCCCTCAGATGAACGCGTGTATATGGATGCCGCCCGATGTCATACAAGAGCTTTTCGATGGTTTCCTGCAGCGTATGATCCACTGTCCGCTTGTACTCCAACAGAAGCTTGTTTCGCAGTGTTTTGCGCGATTCCTGGACGGGCAAGATGTATTTGTTATACACTTCCTTATAGTCCAAAAATTGCTCTACATCGAACGAAAAGGGCTTTGGCTCCAGATGCTCCGACCGACGCTGAAAGAATACAAGTTTGGTCTGATAGCTTGATGTATACACAAAAGCATCCGAAGGCAGTGCGACTGTTACGATATGCCGAAGCGTTTCGTCGAGTCCCTTCACCCGGTTGCTGTCCATGTACGGATCCGATAGATACGACGCCGGCACGATGATAGCTAAAATGCCACCGGGCTTCAGTGCAGCAATCGATTTCTTCAGGCATACATCCTCGCTCAGTCCCTCGTTCCAGCTTTGGCCAAACGGTGCGTTTAGGAAACAGATGTCGTATTTTGTGTCTGTTTCCAGGTACCGAATGTCCTTATTCTCGATCGTTGCGTCCGGGTACAAGTATTTACCGATACGGACCGTGTTTACGTCGATGTCGCAGCCATAGCAGTTCTGCTGTGTTGGGAAAAACTCGAAGATCGATGCTTTCCCGCAGCAAAAGTCAGCCAGGGTATCATGAATGTCCGGTTGCATACATCCCATTACATAGGCGCAGATGGCATACGGTGTGAAGTGCTGGCCTTGATCCGTCTCGTTTCTTGCAGCCCGGTACTGGTGAAAGTTAGAATAGTCTTTTCGCTCCAGGTCGTTTAGGTTTCCCTTCCCGGAAAAACACATGGCCACGTCCTCTCTTGTTACAGATCCGGCATCCACACCGTTTGCTACGGCGAGTGCCTTTTCGTTGAAGAATGCACGCTTTTCCATTGGGATCTTGATATCCCTTATCATTTTTATGTCTCCTTTTCTGCTCCGACGCTTTTTGCGTCTGCGAGCTTGCCTATCCGGCGTTTATTGTTCTCTATCTGTACTTCTCCTCGCGGAAAAGATGCGAGTTCAAAAGAACCCGTGAAAATAAAAAAAGCGCCTTTTTTCGCTCCGGATACCGGAACAAAAAAGACGCTGCTTCAAAATAAAAATATATCTGCCCTTTCGAACAGATTTCAATTAACTATTTAAATGTACCATTATCTCCCATTGGAATCAAGAGAGAGTTTTCTGCTGCTATTCATTAGTATTTGATAAAAAAAGCGTCCTCCCCGAAGGGCGGACGCCAGATTGAACGATTATTACAGTCTAAATAGTGAGAACTCAGAGGAATAGCGGTCTTCCATTTGATCGAAAACATCTTTAGCCCATTCTGGCGCATCATATTCCAGCGTAAGTCTGTTTTCTTCCAGCACAATTGCCAAAAGAGGCTTTCCATTGTCTTCTGAATTATCATAAACACGAGCCGTCGTGGACAGAGCGAGCATTTCCGGCAGAAGACGCATAGTGTTTTTGTATCGTGAGCGGATCTTGTCTTCCGGTACGTTGTGGCCACCGAGCTGGACGCGTTTGCTTACTCGTTCAACATTGATCTCTTCAGACCGCGTTGTAACAAATATCAGCCGAATCGTATACCCTTTGGATTTTGCATAACGAAGAACATCGAGTCTGCGCGCATCAGAAAACACCGTTTCCCAAACAAAATTTTCACCACTTAAAATGAGAGCCTCTCTGAACTGTTCACACCTCTTCCATGCTTCCAATATGCGCTCTTTTTCGTCTGGCATTTCCGCTTCGAGCATTTTGCTAATGCTATCGGCACTTAGGCTGATGTAATCGGAATCATTGAGTCCCTCTGTTGTTATAATCGTCGTTTTTCCGGATCCGTTAGGGCCAGCGACAACCACTAGTTCCATATAACCTCCTAAAAAAGCAGAACCATTGGTTCTGCTTTAGTAAATTATTAGTATAAAAACTCATTTATCCGAATCTTTTTTGCAGCTTTTTTGCCTGTTCAAGCATTTTCTTATCCGCTTCAGCATAGTCAAGATTCAGCGTGCCAAGTTCATTTCTCGCAGCAAGCATATCGGAGGTATGTAGTATTGTTTGTTGCGACTTACGGATAATGTGTTTGGCATTGTTCGTGCGGTTCTGCTCAGCTCTGTTGGGAGATGATGCTTCTGGTTTTGAAACAGTTTTCACATTATCGACAGGCTTAACACTCACGCGAGGCGCTTTGATTTTGCCGATGCTCCCAGCCATTCTTCCATTATTTGCTTCCACACGTATGCGCGCCAAATCACGCGCGGTAACCATTTTGGCATCCGCTTTACTCAAAGAGCTGCCATGGGCTTTTCCCATACCCGGATATTTACGTCCGTTATGTCCTGTTTCCTTACCCGTGTTGGCGTGAGTTGTTGTTTCTTTTGTTTCAGAACCGTTCATATACATCAGTCCCTTCTGAACTTGCCTGCTTGTGATAATTACTATTTTAACATGTTTTTGCGTGTTTATCACATTTGTCATGTATTTCTCCTTTCATACCCTGGCGCGTTCTGCGTCTGAAGGCTTTGCCGTAAGGCTGTTTTTCTTTTCTATGTGTACTTCCCCTCGCGGTGAAGATGCAGGTCGTGTGACCTGAAAATAAAAAAAGCGCCTTTTTCCGCTCCGGATACCGGAACAAAAAAGACGCTTCCTGTAAAATAAACGAAATGGCCTGCTGTCACAGACTTATAAATTAACATTTTCATAATACTTGATAATGAGCTGAAACACAAGATGTTACATGACATCGTCAATCGTAAAAGTGCCTTTCTCCATTTTCGAGCCAGAACGGCTTTCCGTCTGGATCTATTTCTTCCGGTTCGTAGTAATACGGCCGGTTGGCAGCATCGAACCCGCCCATGATGTATCGCGGATCAACTCCACCAGGGGTTACGTCTACTGCTTTAATTTTTGACTTCTTCTCTTTTTTGGCGAATGGTCCGGGGTTTTTTTGTTTTTTTGCGGTGGTGGCCGGCACACCGGTTTCCGGTTCCGAATCCATGTATTCAAATGCCGGATAAGGGGGCTTTTGATCAGCATACACAGGTTCTAGCTCTGGTTCCGGTTTCATTCCCGGATCAAATCGAAATGGATCGTTTTCCCATTTTTTGCGATCCAACTTACCACGAATCATATACCCGGCAGCTCCACTCATAAACAAAAACAAAAGAAAAATGAATATAAGCATAAATACGCTAGCGCCGTTGCTTTTCGGTTCGCTAAGAGGTTCAACTACTTTCGCGATTGGCGTGGCGGAGACCATTGTGGGATCCGGTCTGACAATAATATCTGTCAGAAGAATGTATCCGTCTACAAATTGTGCGTATGCTCCGTCCGTCGCTGTTACGGTGATTTCCGTATCCTTGGAAAAAGTTTCGGCCAGGGCTACATATTTGTCGTTAATCTTAGCAAATGTCTGCGCCATTCCTGCCGTCACGACATAGACAACCGGCTGCTCTGGAGCGAGTGTTGGAACGGCGGCTGTTGTTATTGTTTCTGCCGGAGTTGCCACAACACTATCGGTTGCTTGCACGGTGCCTGCACTCACCATAAGGCAAAACAGTACCGCTACTATTACTAATTTTCTGTTTTTCATTATATAATCTGCCTCCCGTTGTCATCAAATTGAATTTCCTGACCATACGCTTCATACTGTCGGTCTCTTTTGATTTTTCTATCTCGAATAATATAGCCTCCAGCAAACCCTAATAGCGTACCAAATACAGCACTTACCATATACAATATGATACCTATTTCTTTTGTCTGACCAACTGTTGCTGTAAGTCCCGGAATAAACGTCTGTCCGTCTTTTTCTATTTCTTTTGTTGGCATTTGCGTTGTTGTAGGAGTGGGTGTAGACGTTACCGTTACTCCTTCAGCAACCCCATTGCTTGCCATGCCTGCTTCGGGATTGCTGTTGGAAGGTATTGTTTCCTTGTTGAAAGTTGTGGTGGCTGGCAAACTCGAAGTCGGCGTTGGAGTTGGAGTTGGTTCCGGCGTTGGAGTCGGTTTAGGTGTTGGAGTAGGTGTAACTATTTGCAGAGAGATTGGAGTAGGTGTGGGAATGGGTGTTGGCTCAGGAGTTGGTGTTGGTGTTGGAATTGGCGTTGGTATTTGAGTAGGTTGTGGAATTGTTTCAACGGCCGGGATCGGTGTTGGAGTCGGTGCGGCGGTAGCGGTAGCGGCAGCTGTTCCTGAAATAGAAACAGAAAACGTAGAAAAATCGCCGGTCAGTGTGAGCCGATAGGTACCGCTCGGAGCCTCGCCTAAATAAACAGATGCGCTACCAGCTCCATCCGATGCACCAGTAAGCGATCGGCCATCTGGTGTAACAACGGTAATTGCAGAAACAGTGCCCGCGTAAGTGACGACAAAAGTTGCATCCGTTTTGGGAAGAGCACCTGGTGTCACAGATACCGTTGCATCCGCTATGACGCTGACACTCAGAATACATATGGTGAGTAGGATAACAAGTAGAGTTAAATTGGTTTTCTTTTGCATCTGTAGCTGCAGCCTCCCATCAATTAATGGAATATTCTTCAAATCGAATTTTGTGTTTGGAACGGAGCAGAGGGGAGAAAAGACGAGTATTCGTTTCCTCTCCCCTCTTTGTCCGTGCTTTACTTTTACTCTTCATCCTTTTTCTTTCTGTTTTGCGTTTGATGGATAAGAAATATTGAAACTGCTCCAGAAAGAGCGAGGAGAAGAACGCCCGGTACAACGTATTCCGTTGCGTTTGTTTCACCGGTTTTGGGAATAATAGGCGAGTTTCTGATTGTGACAGATGCCCCCAGTACCCCTGTTGAGCTAGATTTTACATTAACATTTGTTGGATCTGAATCAAGATTGAAGCCCTCAGGAGCCTTGATTTCCGTAACAATATAGGTAGACACCGGTAAATACAACACGGTTGCCGTACCATCTGCTCCGGTTGTGAGAGTCGTCAGGGAGCTGTTTTCTCTTGTAGCACCCAATACGGTCGCAGCCGCGGGAATGTATGCCTTCAATGTAGCAGACCAGACAACATTTACCATTTTCATTGTGACGGCATCCGTTATCGAGAACTGGGTTCCCTCCAGTCCCGTGTCGGAGACTGTGCTTGTCTTTTTGATTGTGAGCGATGTTGGGTCGTCTACTATGGATGTTTGACCTGTAACGTTGCCGTATACGTCAATTGTAAACGTGAAGGTCGTTGTGTTAATCACATATCCGGTCGGCGCAACAGACTCATTAAAAGTGTAAGTTCCTGCTGGAAGGCCTAGTATTGTTGTATTTCCCCTTTCGTCTGTAACCGTTCTGCTGACTTCTTTACCTTTGCTGTCTTTGATCGTGATTACTGCACCGGGAACACCTGCATTCGTGTTAACATCCAATTTTGACAGAGTGACAGCCGTTTTGGAGTTTGTCTCGTGATAGGTATAGACTGCCGCCCAGTCTGCGCTCACCGCTATTTTTCCGGGCATAAGTCCGAAGCCAACCCATGTGTGTAGCTCCAGCATATAGTAATTGCCTTTGAGAACGTAGGCCATGCCGTACCCGACTTTGTCGGTTGTCAGCGTAGTTATAAGCGCATCTGTTTGGGCATCATATACGCCAAATATAACGCCGTCCATCGGTGTTGTTCTTCCATCTCCTGTCAGTTTGTAAACTTCTATTTGCGCCATTTTTTGATCGACAATCGTCATTTCAGCCGTTGAGTATGTCTCCCCGTCTTTGGGCATGATCCAAATCGAGAATGACGTACTTTCCGCGAGAGCATACCCTGTGATTGTCTTTGTCTCGATTAATGTGTACCTGGCATACGGCAGTACGCTTGTTTTTGTAGTACCATCGGCTGCTGTTGTAACTGTATCTACCAAATTGCCCGTTAAGTCATAGACTTCAAATACAACACCCGGCATCGGCAAGTTTGTATCCTCCGCATATTTATAGATCTCCATGGTTCCAGCAATCTCGTGATTTGTAATTGCTTTCCCGTTGTTGATCGCGAATTCAGCTGTCAGAATCTTCTGATTAGCTGTCGGAGTGACCGTGACCGGATATTTTGTTGTCCCATCTAAGACTACATCCGCCGTCACGCCTAGTTCTTTGGCGTAATAACTTCCCATAGGAAGATCCTGTGTTGTGCGTCCGAGTCCTTTATCGTTCGTATACAACACATCTACCAGCGTGTCAGCTGCCACCAGAACGCTTCCGTCCGCTGCCAGCAAGTTCTTTGCCGTGTACAATCCGAAAAGGATCTGCGGGGCTGCTACAAGCGGCCAGTCAAAAGACTTGGCTGTATTGTTCCAAACTCCGGCCTCCTTTTGCTTCTCTACTGTGATCTCTACCTTCTGGCGGGCGTCCGTGATGGACTGTGCCTGGTCGATCTGCGTAATCGACTGGTCCGCGAAAGCGAAGTTATAGGTCAACGCTTTCGGATTAAGGAGATCTCCTGACGGTGCTTTTACTTCTTTGACCACATACTGCGCGGTTCCTGTAACGGAATCCAGCGGTAAACCGGCTAAAGATGCGATGTATTTGGTTGTTCCGTCTTTCTGCAACACAGCCTTAGTCGTGATCTGCCCCAGGCTTGTGCCGGCGGTCAGTTCTGTCTCTTTGACTCCATCGCCGTCCTTGTCGAATTTCTTCAGGAGACCCGCGTTATCGCCGATATCCTTCTCCCCAACAAATACTTCAAATACGGCCCCTGCTTTGCCGGTAAGAGAATACCCGAATTGATAGATCGACAGCTTGGATCCCAATTTATCGGAATACCGGGCGCCCGTATCCGGGTTGACGGCATCGATCAGCGTGGCCGATGTAAGGACATCGCCTTTCTTCTCTACCATCAGCTTACAGGTCTGCGCCGTGTCAGCAAACAGTTCGCCTCGGATGTCCACACCATAATCAATCGTTACGATAGAGCTGCCGTGATCGGCGATGCTGACAGCAAAAGCTTTCAGATTCGAATTCAACACATATCCCTTGGGTGCCTTAGTCTCTTTGATGAAGTAGTTCCCCACCTGAAGAGCCAGGTCCTTGATGTCGATCCTGCCGTTTGCGTCCGTCACAAAGGACGACACGCCGTTTGTATCGGCAAGAACCGTTTTTCCGTCCGCTGCCA